>Ga0157375_10000019_pt1 | contig 285083 bp, 271 predicted proteins | sample M35metaG_FD_115311 | JGI IMG/M metagenome (GOLD analysis project Ga0157375, IMG submission 115311) | Miscanthus rhizosphere microbial communities from Kellogg Biological Station, Michigan, USA - M3-5 metaG | ecosystem: Host-associated > Plants > Roots > Rhizosphere > Soil | place: USA...
CGACGACGAGACACACGCCTTCTTCACCCGCCTCATGGACGAGGGCGGGGCGATGCTGTGGGGCCGCGTCACCTACGAGATGATGGAGAGCTACTGGCCGGCGGTCGCCCGCGGCGACGAGGAAGCGCCGCCGGCGCTGCGCGAGTGGGCGGTCAAGCTGGAGGCCAAGCCGAAGTACGTGGTGTCGTCGACGCGAACGGACTTCCCGTGGACCAACAGCCACCACCTCGCCGGCGACCTGCGCACGGGCGTGCAGAAGCTCAAGGACGCGACCCCGGCCGGCGTGCTCCTCGGGAGCGGCAAGCTCGCGACCGAGCTGGACCGGCTGGATCTGATCGACGAGTACCAGTTCCTCGTCCACCCCAGGATCGCCGGCCACGGCCCGACCCTGTACCAGAGCGGGCTGCCCGGCACGCGACGGCTCGAGCTGGTCTCGGCCAAGCCGCTCCGCAACGGCGCGGTCGCCATGCACTACCGGCGCGCGCGCTGAGAACGTGAATCAACGCGCCGCGGCGGGCAATGTGACGCGCAAAGTGGTGCCCTGATCCGTGGAGCGGATCGTCAGCTCTCCGCCGAGCTCGCGGACGCGCTCGTTCATGCCGGCGATTCCGACCCCGGAGGCGAGCAGCGCGTCGCGGTCGTCGCGCACGCCGGCGGGGAGGCCGCGGCCGTGGTCCGCGATCTCGATGACGAGCCGGTCGTCGCGGCGATCGAGAGAGACGGCGGCGGTTGCGCTGCCGGCATGGCGCTGGATGTTGGTCAGGCTCTCCTGCACGATCCGGACGACGGTGGTCTCGACGTCGCGCGGCAGCGGGCCGAGATCGTCCGGAACTTCGAGCCTGGTGGTGATGCCGCTCCGCCGCTCGAAGCCGTCGATGTACCAGCGCAGCGCGGTGAGCAGTCCCGCTTCGTCGATCATCGGCGGATGCAACAGAAACGACAGCGTGCGGACCTGGCTGATGGCGTCGTCGGTGGCGGCGATGCTGTCGTCGACGACCTCGGCGGCGCGGCCATCGGCCGCGGCATTCAGCTTCATCACACCGAGGTTCATCCGCACGCCGGCGAGATTCTGGCCGACCGTGTCGTGAAGCTCGCGCGCCAGGCGGCGGCGCGCGTCGTCCTGCACGCGCAGCAGGCGCGCCGAGAGCTTCCGGATCGCCTCCTCGGTCTTCCTCCGTTCGGTGATGTCGGTGAAGAGGTGCGCGAACTGGCCGTAGCCGGGCGAGAAGGACCGGATCTCGTACCACCGCTCCCGAGCGGCATGGAACGCTTCATACCGGATGGAGGTGCCGCTGAGCGCGACGTCGTAGTTGCTGGCTCGCTCCTCGGCGGGCCACTGAAGATACGTGGCGTCCGACGAGCGTTTCCCCGTCTCGCCCGCCGCGGTGACGCCGAGGAGCTGCTCCGCGGCGGGATTCATGTCGACGATCTGGTGATCGGCCGGCGCTCCGGCCTGATCGAAAAGCACGCGAAACGTGATGATGCCGGTGGTCGAGTTGTCGAACAGCCGCGCCAGTTGCTCCTGGGCCGCGCGCAACGCGTGCACCCGACGCGACCGCAGGATGACGAACGCCGTCATCGCCAGGATCAACGACACCACTCCCAGCAACCGGCCGAGCCGCCACGTCTCGGCGTCGGCGCCGGCGAGCACCTCCTGCTCGTCGATCTTCGCCACCACGACCCAGGGCGTCCGCGGAATGGCCTTGACCACACCGATGACCGCCCTCTCATTGCGGTCGGTGTACCGGATCGACTGCTCCCCGGCGGTCAGCACCCGCGCGGCGTAATCCTTCGAGATGGGGCGGCGCACGGTCATCGGCGGCGGACTTCCGCTGCGGTACGGATTCAAGGCCAGCCCCCATCCGTCATGAAGGCCGATCAGGTTGGTCTCCCCCGTTTTCGATGCGACGGAACCGGTACTGAACAGCGGATAGACGTACTCGTACGGATCGGAGACGAACAGCACCGCGGCCGTCCCCGCGCCGCCGGGCTGCGTGAAGGGGCATGCCGTGAAGATCTTCGGGATCGTGCCGACGCGGACGAAATCGATCTTCGCGCCGGAGGTCTTCATCGCCTCCCGCGCGAATCGCACGACAGAGGCATCGTCCGTTTCGGCGGAGCCGCGGCGCAGCAGCACGGCTCCCGATTGATCGACCAGGAACGCCGACTCGTACCCGTACGCGCGGACAAAGCGGTCGAGCAGCTCCGAGGCGGGATGGTTGTCGTCCGCTCCCGCCAACAGGGACGCGGTGAGCTCCGCGTCCGAGATCCGCTCGCGCACCCAACCCGTCAGTGCATTGCGGCGGTCTCTCGCCAGCAGCGAGAGCGGTGCAGGCGCTGTTGTCAGCGCCTCGCGGCGCCGCCGCGGAAGATAGACGTCGATCAGGAGCAGCGCGGCGATGACATCCACGACTGCCAGAACCAGCGCCACCACGAGCAGATCGCGGCCCGCCGGCGCGACGCCGTCCCGCTTGCGAAACACGTTCAGCGGCATGCGCAAAACGATAGTCGAATCGCGCCGATTCGCCGTGAAGCTAATGCCTACAGCTGGCGCATGCGCACAGTACAGTGCATGCTTCTCGGTCATGACCCGCATTGTGATCGCCGACGATCACGCCGTTGTCCGCAAGGGATTGCGTCTCATCCTCGCGGACGCCTCGGAGCTCGTCGTGGCGGGTGAAGCGGCGTCGGCGGACGAGCTGCTGACGCTCCTCCGGACCGGTTCCGTCGATGTGGTCATCCTCGACGTCGGCCTCGGCGATCGCGACGGCATCGAGGTGCTCAAACAAATCCGGTCGGCGTACCCCCGCCTGCCGGTGCTGATGATGAGCATGTACTCCGAGGACGTTTACGCGATTCGCGCCCTGCGCTCGGGCGCCTCGGGCTACATCGAGAAATCAGCTCCGCCGGAATTGCTGCTGGCCGCCGTGCGCCGCGTCGCCGCCGGCGGGAAATGGGTCAGCGAGGCCATGACGGAGCGGCTGACCGACCAGGTCGGAAGCCAGCCCGCCGGCTCCCTTCCGCACGAGCGCCTCTCCGACCGGGAGCTCGAAGTCTTCCGCCTCCTCGGCCGCGGCAAGTCGGTGACCGAGATCGCGCGCTCGCTCAACCTCAGCGTGAAGACCGTCAGCACCCACCGGACGCGCATCCTCGCCAAGACCGGCCTGGAGACGAACGCAGGAATTGTCGATTACGTGATTTCCAACGGGCTGCGGTGAAGCCTCCGGCGGCGCACTTCGCACCGCCGGAGACTTACGTCTATTTCTTCTTCCCTCGCACCGCCTCTTGCTGACGCTTGCGGACGCCCGGCGCGAGCTGCCACGTGACTCGTCCTACCTCGACTCCTTCAAACAGCTGGCGGACGGCGATCTGGTAGGCATTCCGGCGAGCCTCGCTCGGGATCTGCACCAGCAGCCGGAGGTCGTACCGCACCCTGGCCGGGAAGAGCGCGCGGCGCGACTTTCCCCGTCCGAACGCGGCGGCCGGCAGACGGACGCGCTGGCGCTTCTCGTCGATCACCGCCTCGGGCGAGAGGAGCTGGGCTCTCTCCGCGAACTGCAACGGCGCATCGACGAACACCCTCGCTCCGGCCGGCAGCTTCGCGATCAGCTCGAGCTGCATCACGCGCGCTTTGTCCGGCGCACCGACGGCCAGGAACGGCAGGGCGATGAAGTCCTTCGGCACCGTCGGATCCTTCGGCTGCACGGACGGGTCGTTGTCGACCACGTTGAAGTTCCGCCAGGTGACGTTGTTGTTGTCCCGGATGAAGCGCTGGAAGTTCGTCCAGTCGAGGAAGTCGGCGGGGTTCGGCGCCGGATCGGCGGCCGTGCCGATCAGACCGACGAAGCAGTAGTGACCGGTCGCCGGGATGTCGGCACTCGCCCAGATCAGTGCATCCGAGACCGTCAGCACCTCGCCGGTCGGCACGTTCGGGATGCTCACCGATCCTACGAGCGTCCAGAGGTCGGGAGTGATCAGCGTCGCCGGCGGCGACCAGTAGATCGTGGCGTCGACGTTGGTCGCCGCCGAGCCTCCCTGGTTCAGCACGCGGACGTAGATGAAGTTGTCCTGCCCCGACTCGACCTCGTACCCCTCGGTGTTGCTGTTCTCCGTGCCGCTGCCGGCGCCGTATGTCGCCTGCGGATTCGCCACCGCCGACGGGCGGACGATGATGTCCGGGCTGGCCGAGATCGAGCCCAAGTGCGGCTCGCCCGTATCGCCGACGAAGTCGCGGATGTAGACGTCGGGCGCGGCGTTGATGACCGTGTCGGCGATCGTGTGCAGGTTCGGCATCACCCCCATGGCCGTCACCTCCGCCCCGGACGGCGGCGTGCCGTTGGCCGGATTGCGGAGGATGGCGCGCAGCTGCAGGGGACTGAAACGGAAGCCGTGCGCGGCCTGGTTCATGCCCTGCGTTGCCAGCGCGGCGCCGGTCACGATCGGCGAGGCGCCCGAGGTGCCGCCGAACGTGGTCGTGTAGAGGTTCGTGGCACCGCCGGTGTTGGAGGAGCAGGTGTCGATGTGCTCGCCCCACGCATAGCAGTCGATGCGCTCGCCGTGCGGCGCCCACGGCATGCGCGTGTGGGGCGCCGTCCAGGTCGCGGCGGTGACGATGATCGCGCCGCTGTCGCGGAAGTCGGCGTGCATCGGATCGAAGATGTGCCGCCCCATCGGATCGACGAACGTGTCCATCGCCAGCGGCGGCAGGAAGCCGTTGTTCGTGCCGTTGCCGCCGGCCTCGACGACGACGATGCCGAGCGCCGTGGCCAGGCGGATGGCGTCGAACTCCGCGTCGTAGGCCTCGATCGGGCCGAGCAGGCTCGCGCCGTCGACCGCGACCTGCGCCTCCAGCAGCAGCACATCGCCGAACGAGAGGTTGGCGATGGCGGTGATGATGGCGTTCGGACGCGTGCTGCCGAAATACGACACGACGTCGAACGAGGCGATGTTGGGGACGATGCCGACGCAGCCGACGGTGTTGTCGACGGCGCAGATCTCGCCGAGGACCGACGAGCCGTGGGCTCGCGAGCCATTGGACAGCGTGCCGCCGAGGAGGGTGCCGCCGTGGGCGACGAGATCCTCGTGGTTCAGGGTCCATCCCTGCTCGAGATCGATGAAGCGCTGACCGGCGCCGTCGCCGCCGCTGATGGTCCAGGCGTACTCGGCGTCGATGCCGTCAGGCGACGGATCGAGGTAGCCCTGATTGGCCGATCGCGGATCGTTCGCGGCATTGACCAGTGGATCAGGACCGGGCCGGTCGACGTAGGCCAGCTCCACGCCCGGCAATGCGCTCAGCTCCCTCGCCAGCACGTCGAGGTCGGTGCCGGGCGGTGCGTCGATGTAGACGTAGGAGAGGAGATTGCCGGGACGATAGGTCGGATCGAGCTTCACGGCGCGGTCGATCAACTCCCGCACCTTCGCGTTCGGAACCGACGTGATGGCCCGCTGCGTGGTCAGCCCCGGGAACCGCTCGCCGATCTTGGCGAACGGCAGAATCTGATTGAGGAAGCGACCGACGTCGCCTTTCTCCGGGACTTCGACGCCCTGACTCAGTTTGACGACGACTCGCGGCCGGCCGATGACCGGCTCGCGTGCGACCTGCGTAGGAGGAACTCGCTTTGTGGACATGACACCTTCCTTTCACCCGGTCCGTAGTGACCGACGAAAGGTAGTGACGGAATCGTCCGAAACGTTTCAGGCCTCGCTCGACGGAGGTAGGGATTTCCCGCCTCGCGTCCCTCCTTCAGTATGCCGAAATCACCGAACATCCTTCTCTTCATGGTCGATGAGCTGCGGTACCCCACCGTCTACGACGGGCCGGAGCTCAAAGCGTGGATGGCCGAGAACCTCGTCGCCCAGCGGTTGTTCCGCGAGCGCGGGCTCGAGTTCCATCGCCATTACGTGCAGTCGAGCGCGTGCGCGCCGAGCCGCACGTCGATCTTCACCGGCCAGTACCCGACCCTGCACGGCGTGTCGCAGACCGACGGCATGGGAAAGACGGCGTGGGATCCGGGGATGTCGTGGCTCGATCCGAACACGGTCCCGACGATGGGCGACTGGTTCCGCGCCGCCGGCTATCGCACGTACTACAAAGGCAAGTGGCACATCTCGCACGCCGACATCGAGGTCCCGGGCACGCACGACTCGCTGATGTCGAACACCGATGCCGGCGTCCCGATCCCCGAGAACGTCGACTTCTACAAAGCGGCCGACCGCCTGAACGACTTCGGCTTCAGCGGCTGGATCGGACCCGAGCCGCACGGCGCGTCGAAGGCCAACTCCGGCTGGATGCGCGATCCCGGCTACAAACATCAGGCGCTGTCGCAGATCGACGAGCTCGAAGCGAACGACGACGATCAGCCCTGGCTGCTCGTGAACTCGTTCGTCAATCCGCACGACATCGTCTTCTTCGGCATCTTCTGGTCGGCGCAGTTCGGGTTCGACCTGCCGTATCCGACGCCGGACGAAGTGCCGCCCATCCCGCCGCCGCCCACCGCGAACGAGGATCTCTCGACGAAGCCGGCGGCGCAGGCGAGCTACGTCGCGACCTATCCGCAGATGTTCCTCCCCCAGCCGACGATCGAGATGTACCGGCGCTTCTATTACTTCCTGCAGATCAACGTCGAGAAGTACATCAAAGCGGTGTACCAGCGCCTCGAGGCGTCGCGCTTCCACGAGAACACGATCGTGGTCTTCACCACCGATCACGGCGACATGCTCGGCGCGCACGGCGGCATGCATCAGAAGTGGTACAACGCCTACGAGGAGACGATCCACGTCCCGCTGATCATCACCAGCCCGCTCTTCGGCACGACGCCGCGCAGCGAGTCGGGTCTCACCTCCCACGCCGATCTCCTCCCCACCCTCCTCGGCCTCGCCGGCGTCGACGTCGATGCGGCAGCGGCGACGCTCGCGCAATCGCACACCGAGACACGCCCGCTGGTGGGACGCGATCTCTCCGGCGTCGTGCGCGGCACGAGCACGCTCCCGAACGACCCGGTCTTCTTCATGACCTACGACGACGTGAGCCAGGGCCTCAGCCAGGTCGTCGGCAACCGGCAGTGGGACTCGGTCACCACCCCGAATCAGGTCGAATCGATCGTCGTGCAGCTCGGCGACACGCTCTGGAAGTACTCGATGTATTCGCAGAACTACGCCACGCCGTACGCGGGCCTGATCACCAATCAGAATCTGCTGTCCATGCTTCCGCCGCAGGACGTGCCGCCGCAGTACGAGCAGTACAACCTCACCGCCGACGCGATCGAACAGTTCAATCTCGTCTCTCCGCAGTTCGAAACGCAGGAAGCGAAAGACGTGCGTCCGCAGCTGCAGGCGCTGCTCGATGAGCAGCGTGCGAAGAAGTGCCTCGCGCCGATCACGAATGAGGGAGTGACTCGGGCGGGGGGTGAAGGGAGCGTCGTGATCGACGTGCCCGAGGAGGTCACGGCAGGCGTCTGATTACACCGCCGCGCTGGTCGTGATCTGCACGCCCGCCGCGCGCATCTCGTCGAGTGCCGCCTGCACGTCGCCCGGATTGAGCTCGACGCCGCGGCAGCCATCTTCAATCACGTGCGTGGTGAAGCCGAGCTTCAATGCATCGAGGGCGCTGTACTTCACGCAGTAGTCGGTGGCGAGGCCGAGGATGAAGACGTCGGTGACGCCTTGCTCGCGGAGGTATTCGCCGAGGCCTGTGGAGCGGCGGTGGCCGTTGTCGAAGAAGCCGCTGTAGCTGTCGATGTCGGCGTCGACGCCTTTGTGGAAGACGCGGGCGACGCGGGTGCGATCGAGGTCGCGATGGAACTCCGCGCCGGGTGAGCCCTGGACGCAGTGGTCGGGCCAGAGCACCTGCGGCAGGCCGCCGAGCTTCGACATCTCGCCCGGCTTGCGGCCGTCGTGGTTCGACGCGAAGCTGCCGTGGTCGGGGGGATGCCAGTCCTGCGTGGCGACGACGAGCTCGAAGTAGCGCTGCATCCGGTTGGCGACCGGCACGACCTCGTCGCCCTGCGCGACCGGCAGCGAGCCGGTGGGCATGAAGTCGTTCTGGATGTCGACGAGGATGAGGGCTTTCTTCATGTTCGACGCAGACACGGCACGAAGAGCGGCGCGATCGAGCGGACGATCAGTCCCTCTTTCTCCAGCTTCCGCGCATTGGGATGACTGTCAGTCGTAGCGATGGCGGTGAAGAGTCCGGTGTCGCGGATCTTCTTCAGTGCATCGCCGGTGAAGACGCCGTGCGTGGCGACCGCGGCGACCGAGCCGGCGCCGGCGTCGCGATAGGCGCGCGCGGCGTTGATGAGCGAGCCGCCGGTGCGGATCATGTCGTCGTAGATCACGACACACTCCCCTGCCAGTCTCGTGCTCACCGCCGTGACCTCGGTCTCCCCTTTTCCGCTGCGCCGTTTGAAGACGAATGCCGCCGGGACGCCGAGGTCGTTGGAGAGCGACTCGACCCATTTCGCGCGTCCCGCGTCGGTCGAGCCGAGCACGAAGCGCTCCCCGCCGAGCTCGCGCGCGAGCTGCTCGATCACCGGTTTTCCGTAGACGTGCACGGGATGCAATCCGCCCTCGAAGTAGTACTGAATCCCTTCGCTGTGCAGATCGAGCAGCACGATCTGGTTGCCGAGGCGCGACGGCGGCATCGACGAGAACAGGCGCGCCCGCGTCTTCGCCGTCACCGCCTCGCCATGCTTCACCGCGCGCTCCATCGTGGAGTAGCCGAACCACGGCGCGATCAGCGTGAGCGTCGCCGCGCCGTTCTCGACGATCGTCGAGGCGAGGTCGTACAGCTCGAGCGTGACGTCGTTCGACGTCGTCCCGCCGACGAGCACGACGTCGCGGTCGTTGACGTCGGTGACGATGCGGAAATAGCGCTCGCCGTCGGGGAAGACGTCGCGCTCGATCTCGCCGAAGTCGTAGCCGTCTGACAGCAGCTCGCGCGCGAGCGGCTCGTACTCGACGGTGGAGAAAATGACGCCGCTCTTCACGCCTTGTGTCCCCGCGCCTCGAGCAGGAGGCGCGTCTTGAGATCGAACAGCTGCTGCTCGAGACCGACCGGAAAGCGGTGCGGATTCATGAAGCGCTTCAGACCGGAGTGGAACTTCTTCAGCTGATCGGTGACGCGCGCGGCGATCGCCGGCAGCGACGGCGACTCGTACACGCGCACGCCGCGGCGATAGACCGGCACGAGCAGATCGGTCGCCGTCGCGTTCTCGGCGAAGCTCTTACGGCGCGTCAGATCGAACGGATCGACGATGACGTTCGTCGGCGGCGCGCCCGATTCGTCCCAGATCATGTCGCCGAGGACGCGGCCGTTCTCCTCGAAGCGCCGGACGTTGAGGATGCCGGGATTCGAGATCTTGATCGACTGCTCGGAGAGCTTCACCTTGTGCTCCCACGCGCCGCCTGGCTTGCGGATCGCCGACAACTTGTAGACGCCGCCGAGCGCGGGCTGGTCGAACGCGGTGATGAGTCGCGTGCCGACGCCCCAGACGTTGATCATCGCTCCCTGGTCTTTGAGGCTGGTGATGAGGTACTCGTCGAGCTCGTTGCTCGCGGCGATGACGGTCTTGTGAAAGCCGGCGGCATCGAGCAGCTTGCGCGCTTCGATCGAGAGATAGGCGAGGTCGCCGGAGTCGAGGCGGATGCCGAGGAGGTCGTGGCCTTTCGCGCGGAGGCGGCGGCCGATCTCGATCGCGTTTCTCACGCCGTCGAGGGTGTTGTAAGTGTCGACGAGCAGCAGCGCGTTGTCCGGCATCGCCTGGGCGTACGCGTCGAATGCCTCGAGCTCGCTCGGAAACGACATCACCCAGCTGTGCGCGTGCGTCCCTTTCAGCGGGATGCCGAAGCGCGCGCCGGCGAGGACGTTCGAGGTCGACGTGACGCCGCCGATGTACGCCGCGCGCGCCGCGGAGAGCGCGCCGTCGACGCCTTGCGCCCGGCGCAGTCCGAAGTCGATGACCGGCTCCCCTTTCGCCGCGAGCACGACGCGCGATGCCTTCGTGGCGATCAACGTCTGGAAGTTGATTGCGTTCAGGAGCGCGCTCTCGACGATCTGCGCCTGCGTGATCGGACCGGTCACGCGCACCAGCGGCTCGTGCGGAAAGACGACCGTCCCTTCCGGCACGGCGTCGACGTCGCAGGTGAAGCGGAAGTCGCGCAGATGCTCGATGAACGGCGAGGGAAAGAGGCCGCTCAGGAAACGCAGATCGTCCTCGGTAAAGCGGAGCGCGTCGAGATACTCGATGACGGACTGCAGGCCGGCGGCGATGGCGAAGCCGCCGTCGAACGGGTTCTCGCGGAAGAGGAGATGGAACGCCGCCTCGTCGCTCTCCTTCCCCGACTCCCAGTAGCCGTAGGCCATGGTGAGCTCGTAGAAATCGGTGAGGAGTGCGAGTGAAGCGGTCACTTCAGGAGGTACTGTTCCCAGAACTCCGTCATCGCCAGGAACAGGTAGTCCGCATTCTTCTTCTTCGCGAACCCGTGCCCCTCGTCCTTCGCCATCAGCCACCACACCGGTCCGCCGTTGGTGCGGATGGTCTTCACCATCTGCTCCCCCTCGGTCCACGGCACGCGCGGATCGTTGAAGCCGGCGACGACGAACATCGGCTTCGTGATCTTCGAGGCGCTGGTCTGCGGCGAGACCTGCTGCAGGAAGTCGTGCATCTTCGGATCGCGCTCGTCTCCGTACTCGACGCGGCGCAGATCGCGGCGATACCCCGAGGTGTTCTGCATGAAGGTGAGGAAGTTCGAGATGCCGACGACGTCGATGCCGGCGCGCATGCGGTCGTTGTAATGCGTCATCACCGCGAGCGACATGTAGCCGCCGTAGCTGCCGCCGTATACGCCGACGCGCGCGGGATCGAGCGCCGGATCTTTCGCGATCCAGTCGAGGAGCGCGCCGATGTCGCGCACCGAGTCCTCGCGCTTGAAGCCGTTGTCCATCGCCAGGAAGGTCTTGCCGTAGCCCGTTGAGCCGCGGACGTTGGGATAGACGATGGCGATCCCGAGCTCATTGACCCAGTAGTTGTTGCGTCCCTGGTACCCGGCCCGCGACTGCCCCTCGGGGCCGCCGTGAATGTTGACGATCACCGGACGCTTGCCGGGGAACTTCGCCGGATCGGGACGATAGATGAACGATGAGATCGGCGTGCCGTCGAAGCTCTTCACGGTGACGAGCTGCGGCTCGACGAAGCGCGTCGGATCGAGTCCGCCGGTCTCGCTCTCCGTCCAGCGCTGCAGCTCGCCGGTGGTGACGTCGAACGAGTAGACATCCGCGACCGACTTCGCCGAGCTGAAGGTGAAGCCGAGGAGCTTGTTGTTGCGGTGCCAGGACAGGCCGCCGCTCAGGCCCGCGGGAAGTTTCGGTCCGGGGAGCGCGGCGCCGGTGTTCGCGTCGATGATGTGCAGCGCCGAGGTGCCGTTCTCGTTCGTCGTGTAGGCGATCTTCGTCCCGTCGTACGACAGCGCGTACGACTCGACGTCCCACTTCTCGTTGGTCACCGTCTGGCGCGGACCGCCGGCGAGCGGCTGGCGGACGAGCTGGGAGAACTCGCCCATGTCGTCGGTGACGTAGTAGACGCTCTTGCCGTCGCGCGCGAACCGCGAGTTGCCGTTCGCGGCCTGCTTCGGCGAGAGCTGCTTCTTCGTGCCGGCGGCGATGTCGAGCAGCCAGACTTCCGCTTCGTTCGCCGAGATGCCGTGCTCGATGAGGAGCTGCTTGTCATCGGACGAGAAATCGCTCGGCGCCCAGCCGCCGCCCTCGAACTGCATCAGCATCTTCGCGCTCTTGGCATCGGACGGATCGAGGACCCAGAGGTCCATGTCGTTGCCGTTGCGCTTGTTCGAGGCGTAGGCGATCCACTTGCCGTCGTCGGCCATCGCCGTGGAGACGTTACGCGACGTGCCGTCGGTCAGCAGCGTCGTCTCGCCGGTGGTGCGGTTGAAGCGGTAGATCTGAAAGTTCTCACTGCCGCCGACGTCGCTCAGAAAGGCGAGGCTGTTCGGATCGTTCGGCAGGAAGTTGGCGCCGGCGATGCGCTCGCGCGAGAACGTGAGCTGCTTGCGCGCGCCGCCGGGGAACTTCACGAGGTGCACCTGCGGCGTGTCGCCGAAGCGGGTGCTGATCAGCATCTCGGTGCGCTGCGGATGCCAGTCGCTGAACGATGCGGGACGCCCTTCGAGATACGGCGTGATCTTCTGCACCAGCTCGGGCGCGAAGGGGGTCACGCCCTCGCTGACGAGGTTCGAAGGGGTCTGGGCATTGTTCTGAGCAAGGAGCGGCGCGGTGGTGAGTGCGAGGGCGACAACGAGCCGCTTGATCATTGCTAGTCGTTCTCCAGCTCTTCCGGCATGTCGAAGTTGGTCCAGACGTTCTGCACGTCTTCGTGGTCGTCGAGCATCTCGATCAGCCGCGTCATCGACTTCGCCTTCCCTTCGTCGAGCTTCACGTAGTTCGCAGGGATCTGTCCCAGCTTGGCCTCGACGGTGGGGATGTTGTTCTTCTCCAGCGCCTGGCGGACCTGCTCGAAGTTCTCCGGCGAGGTGTAGATCTCGAATCCTTCGTCCTCGGTCTGCAGGTCGTCGGCCCCCGCCTCGAGCGCCACTTCCATCAGCTTGTCCTCGCTGACCGCGCTCTTCTCGACGGCGAAGTAACCCTTGCGCTCGAACTGGAAGCGGACCGAGCCCGGCGTGCCCATGTTGCCGCCGCATTTCTCGAAGATGTGGCGAATCTCGGGGGTGGTGCGGTTGGTGTTGTCGGTCATCGTCTCCACCATGACCGCCACGCCGCCCGGACCGTAGCCTTCGTACGTCAGCTCCTCGTACGTCAACCCTTCGATCTCACCGGTGCCGCGTTTGATGGCGCGCTCGATGTTGTCCTTCGGCATGTTGTTGGCCTTCGCTTCGGCCACGGCCGCGCGGAGGCGGGGATTGCCTGTCTGATAATCGCCGCCGCCCATGCGTGCGGCAACGGTCATTTCCTTGAGGATGCGCGTGAAGATCTTGCCGCGCTTGGCGTCGGCCGCACCCTTCTTGTGTTTGATGGTGCTCCATTTGCTGTGGCCAGACATGGGGAAGCTCCTTTGAAGTGGGCGGCAAACGCGCCGGTTAGGGGACGGAAATTATAGCGTCACTCAGAACTTCGGCGTAACTCCCATCTCCCGAATCAAGTTCTGCGCCCCGTCCACCGCATCCATCACCCAGAGCATGTACTGGGTGTCGACGTGGATGGAGCGGGTGATCGCGGGATTGAAGAGGAAGTCGGCGTCGATCGATTCGTAGTTGCCGTCGAACAGCAGGCCGCAGAGCTCCCCTTTCGCGTTGAGCGTCGGCGAGCCGGAGTTGCCGCCGGTGGTGTCGCACGTCGACAGGAAATCGACCGGCACGGCGTGCAGCTGCGGATCGACGTACGGCGCGGTCTTCAGCGGATCGCGCGCGGCGTCGAGCAGCGGCTTCGGCGCGTCGAACGGATCCTTGCCGGTGTCCTTCTGCAGGATCCCGCCGACCGAGGTCTGCGGCGTGTACCAGGTCGCATCCTTCGGCGTGTAGCCCTCCACCTTGCCGAACGTGATGCGCAGCGTGCCGTTCGCATCGGGATAGAGATTGCCCCCCGCGACTTTGCGCAGGATGTCGAAGTACGCCGGGCGGATACGCGACATCGCGCCGGCCGCCGCGTCCTCGCGGTCGTCGATCTGCTTGAGCATCGGCGCGACCGCCGCCGCGAATTCGAGCATCGAGTCGTGACGCGCCTCGAGCTGCTTCGGCGTCTCGGCGAGCATCTTCAGCCGCTCGTCCTTGTCGCCGATTTTCGTGTTCGCATAGAGCCAGTCGAGGAACTTGTCGGCGCCCCCTTTCGACTCGACGATCTCCAGCCCGCCGTTCTTCATCAGCTCCGCGAGGAAGTACTGCACGGCCGCGCGGTCGCTCCCCGGCTCCATCACCCGCTGCGCGCGCTCCAGGCTCTCGCGGATGCGCGAGAGGTCGCGGTCGTGGAAGCCGGCGTCGCGGTCGGCGTCCTTCTTCGTCTTCTCGTTCGACGCACGCCAGAGCTGCAGCGCGGCGGTGATCATCGGTGACGCGCGGTAGGTCAGTCCGGACGTTCCCTGCGTGCCGGTGATCCAGTGGAGGATCGTCTCGCGCAGCTGCGCCTTGTGCTGCTCCGCATTGATCTTCGCGATCTCGTCGAGCAGCGACGCGGCGGTCGGATCGGCGGCGCGCATCGCCTTCTCCCGCTCCACGCGCGAAGCGACGATGTGATCCTTCACGAAGCCTTCGCTCGTGCTCTGGTAGTTCTTCAGCGAGTTGTTGAGGCTCTTCACGCGCGAGGCGTTGGTGAGCTGGATCTTCTTGTTCCCCTTCCCCTGCGCCTCGAGGATGTTGATCAGCTCCGTGTAGTAGCGGATCGACGTCGGGTAGATGAAGTCCTGGTAGTTGCGCACCTCGTCGGCCGTCTTGTAGCGGAACGTCCGCCCGGGATAGCCGGCCACGAGGACGAAGTCGCCGTCGTTGATGCCGTCGGTCGACAGCTTGAGCCAGTGCGCGGGGTGATACGGCTGGCCGTTCACGTAGGCGCGGAGGAACGAGAAGTCGCCGGTGTGGCGCGGCCATTCGAAGTTGTCGATGTCGCCGCCGAAGTCGCCGACGCTGTTGGCCGGCGCGTAGACGAGACGGACGTCGGTGAGGTCGAGCTGCGTGATCCGCAGGTATTGCGATCCCTCGAAGAACGACGCCACGCGGCAGCGGACGCCGCCCGGCTTCTCGCATTCGGCCGTCAGCTCGTTCGTCCGCCGCTCGAGCGTCTTCTCGCGCTCGGCGTCGCTCAGCTTCGCGCCGAGGTTGCCGGTCATGCGCGGGGTGACGTCCTCGATCTTCGTCGTGACGTAGACGTGCTGTCCCGGTCCGGCCGGCAGCTCTTCCTCGCGCGTTTTGGCCAGGAAGCCGTTGGTGATGAGGTCGCGCTGCGGGGTCGCGTTGTACTGGATCGCGCCGAAGCCGCAGTGGTGGTTGGTGACGATGAGTCCGTCAGGCGAGACGAACGAGGCGGTGCATCCGCCGAGGGAAACGACCGCTCCCATCGGGTCGCCGGTGAGGTCGGAGAGGCGGTTCGGGTCGAACTTCGCCCCCATTTTCTGCACGTCGGCGGCGATCTGCGGGAGCTGTTGCGGCATCCACATCCCCTCGCCGGCGAAGGCGGAGGATGCAACAAAGAGGAGGATCAGGGCGTACTTATTCATGGCGGGGGCATCCTAGCAGTACACTCGCCTCGTTACGGAGGGCAAAAAGTGGGCTTCTTCGACAACCTGAAATCCGAAGTCAAATCGCAGTGGATCGAGATCATCGAGTGGCTGGATCAGACCGACGACACGATGGTCTGGCGTTTCCCGGTCTACAACCAGGAAATCAAAATGGGCGCGCAGCTGATCGTGCGCGAGAACCAAGTCGCGCTCTTCATCAATGAAGGGCAGGCCGCCGATCTCTTCACCCCCGGCCGCTACCAGCTGCAGACGCAGAACATCCCCATCCTGACGACGCTGCGCGGGTGGAGGTACGGCTTCCAGTCGCCGTTCAAGGCGGAGGTCTACTTCTTCAACACGCGGCTCTATACCGACCTGCCGTGGGGCACGGCGAATCCGGTGATGATGCGCGACACCGACTTCGGCATGATCCGCCTCCGCGCGTTCGGCAAGTACGCGATGCACATCTCCGACGCGAAGGAGTTCTTCAAGACGATCGTCGGCACTCGCGGCCTGACCGAGAAGAACGACATCCTCGGGCAGCTGCGCACGACGATCGTGTCGCGGCTGTCGGACGCACTGGCCGAGTCGAAGATCGCGGCGCTCGATCTCGCCGCGAAGTACGACGAGCTCGCCGGCATCGCGCTGGAGAAGCTGGCGCCCGATTTCCAGACGTTCGGCCTCGACCTGTCGCGCTTCTTCATCGAGAACATCTCGCTGCCCGAGGAAGTGGAGGCAGCGATCGATCAGCGCACCAAGCTCGGCGTCCTCGGCGACCGCCTCGGCCAGTACACGCAGATGCAGGCCGCGGAGTCGATCAAGGTCGCAGCCGCGAACCCCGGCGGTCTCGGCGGCGTCGGCGCCGGCCTCGGCGCCGGCATGGCCATCGGCAACGCGATGGGCTCCGCGTTCAACCAGAGCGCGTCGTCGTCCTCCGCCGCCCCCCCGCCCCCCCCGCCCGGTGGCGGCGCGCCACCCGCCCCATCAGCCTCGCCGCGCTGGTCGCTGGCGATCGACGGCAAGACCTACGGCCCCTACACCGACGACGCCCTGCGGACGATGGTGCAGAACGGCCAGGTCGCGCCGACGACGCAGGCGTGGCGTCCCGGTGCCGCAGGCTGGGCGCCGGTGACGGAGTTTGCGGAGCTGGGGTTGGGCGCGGGGGCAATGCCGCCGCCGCCACCGCCGCCCCCGAAATGAGGCGCCAGGCAGCACCTGACGCGCCGTGAATCCCGTACAGATCACCATGGCGACAGAAACGACCTACACGCAAGCCCGCGCCAATCTGAAGGCGCTCATGGACGAGGCGTCGGACAGCCGAGAGCCGGTCATCATCCATCGCCGCGGTGGCGATGACGTTGCGCTCATCGCCGTCGATGAGCTCCGAAGCCTGCTTGAAACGGCGCACCTGCTCCGGTCACCGAAGAATGCCGAACGCTTGCTTCGGGCACTGGCGCGAGCACGGTCGGGGAAAGTGCGATCGCAATCGCTCGGGAAATTGCGCCGTGACGTCGGTCTCGACGAATAGGTGCTGCGTCAAAACGTCAAACGTTAGATAACAGAACATGGCCACTCCCAAACGCTCCACGATCTACTTCGATCCCGAGATTCATCGAGCGTTGCGCCTGAAGGCAGCGGCGACGGACAGATCCATTTCCGATGTCGTCAACGACGCAGTTCGACAGACGCTGTCGGAAGATGCTTCTGATCTCGAGATTTTCGAGAAGCGCCGGCGCGAACCGAGCGTCGATTTTGCCGAGGTCGTGTTGAGGATGAGACGTAGTGAAGTCCGCTGCCAGGGAACTGGAAGCCATCGCAGGCAAGAAAGATCGAGAACGGATCACTCAGCGCATTCTCGCCCTGGCCGAAAATCCTCGTCCGCCGGGAGTGGAGAAATTATCGGGGACGAATGAGAAGTACCGCGTCAGGCAAGGCGACTTCCGAATTCTGTGCGAGATTCAGGATGACGTACTGACGGTCTACATCGTCCGCATCGGAGATCGCAAAGAGGTTTATCGAAAGGGCGGCGCCTGACTCGCTGTAAAGCGGCGCAGACCTTTCGTGTCGCGCATTCCGTCCACGAAGGCCGGGATAGAATGAGGCTCATGCGAGTCGCTTCGGGCGCATCCGTTACCGTACTCCTCCCGGAAGGAGATGACTCGTTCGAAGCCGACCCCGAAACCGAGCGAATGCTGCTCGAGTCAATCGCGCAGTGCGATCGAGGACAGACGAAACCGTTGGGAACTGTCCTCGCGGAGTTGCGTCGTCGAGCGTGAGTTTCCTGCGCGAAACCGATCAGGCCCCATTTCGTCTCTCAGCCGAAGAAAAGCGGCTTCTCCTCGAGTCGATCGCACAGACGGACCGCGGCGAATTCGTCGATGGTGAGGAGCTGCTGGCCGACCTCGACGAGTCCAACTGAGTTGTGACTCTTCCCCCTAAGCCCCCGTCGCAAACTGCACATGCATCGGATCAGGCGTCGTGAAATGTCTCCCGTCGCTCCAGCCGTGCTTTGCCCAGATCTCGAACCACCAGTTCGGAAGGCGCACGGTCAGCGGTTTCTTGCGCGGGTTGTGCGACGGATCCCAATCGATCGCAATGCCGTACGAGTGCATTGACAGGCGCTTGCCTCCGGTGATGGGGCGAAAATTGAATCCACCTCCGTGCTGATCCATCCCGCGGGTGTGCAGCCACTTGCGGATTTTTTCGTTCGACGCTCCCGCGCCGGCCTGCTCCGCCGCGTGCTGCCAGATGTCATCGAGCACCGCGACGAACGAATCGGCGAGCAGGCGATGCATGCGGACGCCGGAGACCTGCGTCAGCTTGGCGTCTTCCTGGTAGTAGAGGATCCAGCCATCGGGCGGCGGAACCTTCCGGATGTTGGCGCCCTCCCATGCCTCGTTCAAGGTCCCGTCGGAATTTGCCGGGTTGCCGAACATCGCTTCGATCTCGGCGACGCCATTCGGTGTCTGCATGCGATCCCTCCCTCTTCATCAGAGGAGTGCCCGCCGAGGGAAAAGCCCTACCCCAATACCTCTTCTGCCGCACGCACGCCGTGATGCAGAGACTCCTCGAACAGCGCGACGCCGCTCAGGTCGCAGTTCGCGAAGTGGATGTTGCGCCACGGCATCTGCGCCTGCAGGCGCGCCGCATTGCCGATGAATCCGGAATGCGGCCGGATCATCGCGTGGCCCCAACGCATGATGTCGAGACGCTCGGTCAGCTTGCGGATGTCGGGATGCGCGCGCGACAGATCGGCGAGCACGACCTCGGCCCACTCATCGCGTCCCGCCGACAGCAACCGCTTGCGCGCGACGTGCGGATCGCGATCGGTGAACGCGTAGTAGTACGTCAGCACCGTCGCGCCGTAGTCGACATCGCTCTGATGCGTCGCCACAACGTAGCCGAGCGACGGGCTGTCGTACAGCACGTTGTCCCACGCCAGCGGATAGCCGTGCGATTCGGGGCGATCGCGCAGCGTGAGATTCGCCACCAGCCAGGAGCCGTACGTGAAGTCGCGCACGTCGCGATCGAAGCCGCGGATCACGCGCGCGGCGATGAACTGCGGCGCCGCGAGGATCACCTTCTTCGCGTGAATGCCGCGGAGGTGGCGGCCGTCGCGCGACAACGCGATCACGTCGACGCCCTGCTCCGTCGGAATCAGCGACGTGACGAGCCAGCCGGTCTCGATCCGCGCCGACTTCGCCAGATGCGCGACCATCCGACCGTTGCCCTCGGGAAACGCGATCATCGGCTCGCTCCGCTTCCCCGGCGCCTCGATGCGTGACGCGAAGTAGAAGATGCCGGCCCACGCGCTCGTGTCGTCGAGCAGCGCGCCGTAGTCGTCGCGACACGCGTACTCGACGTACCAGCGCAGTCGCGGCGAGTGCCACCCACGCGCATCGAGCCACTGCCGCATCGACATCCGGTCGAGCGCCAGCACCTCGGCGTCATCGGACGAGAGCGTCGTCGGAATCGCGAACGCCCGTCTTCCCTTCCCATCGCGCCACGCCGCCCAGCGCGCCATCTCCCGCTCGAAGGCGCGGAACTGGCGGAGGTCGTCGTCGGTCGCGCCGGCCGCGAGGTAGAGCCCCTCGTACCAGCGGCCGCGATAGAAGAGCCGCTCCTGCGGATCGCGCACGAGGTACTGCTCGCCGATCTCGCCGCTGCTGTCGATGATCGACATCTCGCGCAGCAGCTTGATGAGCGTCACGTCCTCCGCCATCGGCGCGACGACGTAGTGCGCGCCCCACGGATATTTGCTGACCTTCGACGAGCCCGAGCGCGCGGTGCCGCCGGCCACTTCCTCGAGCTCGAGGACGAGCGCGTTGCGGTTCAGGCGCCATGCTGCGGCGAGCCCCGCGATGCCGGCGCCGACGATCACCACGTCGGTCTCGCTCCATTCGTTCGGCATCTCGCGAACCGGTTCGCGCAGCCGATGTCCGACGGAATCGGAGGCGCCGACGATGTCGCCCGGGGGCAGCGCGATTCGCTCATTCCGCCCGCATGCGACGGCGGCGAACGGCGCGCCGAGGAATGCAGCGAGGAGCTCGCGGCGGGAAAGCATTATCCTCACATCATGCGCGATTTCGCCGAAGCCCACACCGTGCAGATCGTCCTCAGCGTCCTCGCCGTTGCTCTCTTTCTCGTCATCCTCGGGATCATCAGCGCGGTGCGCTCGTCGAGGCGGCGGAAAGCGAATCTCCGCGACTGGGCGTTCCGCAACGGATTCGATTACAGCGAGGGGCCGCTCCCCGCGCACGACCTCGCGGCGTTGCCGTCGCTGGAGGTCAAAGGACAGGTCTCGCAGGCCGATGCGCACAACATCACGCGCGGATCACGCCTCACCCTCTTCGACCTGACGCGCACGACCCGCACACGCTACGGCGTCCAGAACCGCAACACGCGCCTGAACACGAAGACGACCTCGTGCGCCGTGTTCAAACTCGCCGAGCCGCTGCCGCGTTTCGACTTCTACGCGGTCGGCGTCGCCGATCCCAATTCGTTCCAGGGAAAGTTGATCAGCGGCGTGGTCAGCCTCGCGCAGACGGTCGGCCTGTCGGAAGATCGCGGCGAGCTGATTTCGATCGAGGGGCGTCCCGGCTTCCTACTCCGCGGCTACGAGCCCGACCGGATCAAGCCGCTCTTCGCTTCAGATCGCGTGCACTTCTTCGACGACAAGTGCGGCTGGTCCGTCGAAGTGGACGGCACGTGCCTCATGGTGTCGTGCGACCCGGTGATGTACGAGCACGGCTGGGAGCGCAGCACCGTGGTGGACGAGAAGAACTACGACGACTTCGTGCGGATCTCGCAGCAGATCTACGACCACTTTCTCCACTCGTCCTCGTAGTAGCGGACGAGCACCTGGTTATCGAGCCGGTTGATCTCCACCGGCAGCGGACCGGCGTCGGGCGGGATGACGAACATCGTGGCCAGCGTCGGCTCGTCGAGGAAGCGCAGGCCGGCGATCGTCACGCGCTTCGGCGGCTCGAACGGCCGCAGTCGCGCGAGTGCGAAGCCCCAGACGCCGAACGACGGCACGGTCATCTGATACGGCCTCACGGCGAAGCCCGCGGCCTCCATCGTCCGCACGATGCACCAGTACGAGCGCCTCGCGAACAGCGGCGACGTGCACTGCACGCTCACCGCGGCGTCGGGCGCGAGACGAGCGCGGAGCATGCGGTAGAAGCGGGTCGTGTAGAGCTTGCCGAGCGCAAAGTTGTTCGGGTCGGGGAAGTCGACGATCGCCGCGTCGTAGAGCGACTGACCGCGCGTCAGCCAGATCATCGCGTCCTCGTTGACGACGTGCACGCGCGGATCGGAGAAGGAGTCGTGATTCAGATCGGCGAGCGCCGGAAACGATTTCGACAGCATGGTCATCTTCGGATCGAGATCGACCAGCGTCACCTCGGTCACGCTCGGGTACTTCAGCACCTCGCGCAGCGCGAGGCCGTCGCCGCCGCCGAGGATCAGCACGCGATGCGGTGATGGAACGGCGCCGACCGCCGGGTGCACGAGCGCCTCGTGATAGCGGTACTCATCGGCGGAGCTGAACTGCAGGTTGCCATTCAGAAAGAGATGAAAGCCCGACCGGCCGCGCGTGACGACGATCCGCTGATACGGCGAGCTGGTGGCGTAGACGATCTCGTCGGCGAACAGCTCGTCTTCCGACCACGAGGTCAGCGTCTTCGCCTCGATGAAGGCGACGACGAGCAGCGCCATCACGCCGATCGCCCGGATGCGCAGGCCGAGCACGCGTCGCTGGATCAGCGGCTTCAGGAGATACGTGCCGTACAGTCCGACGCAGCCGTTGAGAAAGCCGAAGAGGATCGACGTGCGCACCAGGCCGATGCGCGGCACGAGGAAGAGCGGAAAGAGGACGGCGGCGAAAAGCGAGCCGAGGTAGTCGAAGCTGAGGACGCGCGAGACGAGCTCTTTGAAATCGAGATGCTCCTTGAGGATGCGCATCAGGATCGGCAGCTCGAGGCCGACCAGCGTCCCGATCACGAAGACGACGAGGAAGAGGAAGAGCTGGAACCACTGCAGCCGCGCGAAGCCGAAGAAGAGCATCGGCGCGGAGAGCCCGCCGATCAGCGCCACGGCGATCTCCACCTCGACGAAGCGCGCCGCGAGCTCGCGGTCGATGAATCGCGAAAGCCACGCCCCGACCCCGAGCGCGGAGAGGTAGAGCCCGATGATGAGCGAGAACTGGGTGACGGAATCGCCGATCACGTAACTCGCCACCGTGCCGGCGAGGAGCTCGTAAACGAGCCCGCACGCCGCGATGACGAGGACGTTGAGAAAGAGGATCGGGGTCCGATTCATCAGGGATGAATCAGCCGTGGATCACCGACGCGATGATGATCGCCAGCCCCAGGATCACGGCGCCGACGATGATCGCCAGCGCGGTGTTCTGGTCTTCCTCGATCTCCTTGCGGATCGAGAACGGGGTGAGCTTGACGATGAGCCAGAACGCCACGCCGAAGACGATGAGGCCGAAAACGGTGTACGCGAGGGTGACCAGAAACGTGTGCAGTGCCGCCGCCGTTATCATCACTTCCCTCCGTGAAAGCCGCTGTACCAGAACGACCGGTAGCCGCTGTGGCCCGCCGATCTCAATCCCTGAGGCACGAATTTCCGATGCGACGGCGTGAGCTCCAGCCCCCGCCAGTCGACGTAGCCGTATCCGAGTAGAACCACCATGCCGAAGAGTGTGTAGAGCTTTTTCATCTCAGTCCTCGTCGCTGCTCGACTCTTTCTCCGTCCCCACCGCCGTGTACTGCGACTCGTTCCAGCGCTGCGTCTCGAATGAAATCCGCTTGAAGCCGATGAACAACGCGGGAATCGTCAGCAGCACGAACGCGAGGATGAAATGCGACCAGCGGAACACGCCCTCGCGCACGATGAGATGCACCGGCGCCGGCTGGCTCTTCTCGTCCCATTGACCCTCGAGCCGCATCGTGTACGTGCCGGCGGGCAGCGCGGAGATGTAGACCCGCTTCGTGCTGCTCCCCTCCGTCCAGTGCTCGCCGCCGTCGTAGCCTTCGTAGTACTCGATCGGCAGGTCGAACGGCTCGAGGAGGCCGCTCTGCTGCTCGTCGCCGATGTCGCCGGCGACGTACATCCAGCTGTTGTGCACCGGCGCGCTGGCCACGATCTCCAGGTTGCGATTGCCGGTCAGCGTGAACGGCGCGGTGAAGATCACGCGCGAGCTCTCCGGCTTCGGCGCCGTGTCGGTCCACGAGTCCGTGGACGTCGTGGTCGCCGCCGGCGTGCTGAAGTCGAACGTCGAGTTGAGCACCTCGTGACGCGAGCGCGTCATGGCGAGGAGCATCGCAAGAACGACCAGCGCGACCATCAGCATGGCCCACGTCCGGAACGCGCTTCCGCCGGCATACGGCTGCATCATGCCGACGGTCGTCGGCCGCGGCAGCCCCTTCACGTTGAACGCGCTCTCCAGCTCCGACGCCTGCATGTAGCGCCCGCCGGAGTAGTTGATCTCGGTGTCGCCGGTGATCTCCTTCGAGAGTCCGAACGGCGGCGCGGTGTAATCGACGGCGCGCACTTTCTCGCCCCGCTCGACGCGCCAGTAGAACTCGCCGAGGACGTATTCGACGCGCGCCACGGCATTGCCGAAGATGCGGTACTTGCGGCCGTCGTGCGTGACCGTGCGGTCCGCGCCGTTCGGGTTGACGTCCTGCACGTCGCCCGCGTTGACTGGCCAGACGAAGCTCCAGTGGTGATCGCTCTCCACCAGCCAGCGGTAGCCGTTCTGCTGATTGAAGAGGAGGTACTCGGTCCAGAAATAACGCTGATCGAGCTTCACGCTCCGCTGCATGAAGCCGGCGAGCACGTATTCGGCGCCGTCGATCGTTCCCTTCGAGCCGAGCGGAATCCGGGGTCCCGGTCCCTTCTGCTTCAGCGCCTCGAGGTAGCGGAGGTTGCCTTCGTCGATGTCATGCACGCCGCCGCAGTTGGGGCAGATGATGCGCTGGGCCTGATCGGGAGCGATGAGGTTCAGCGGACCGCCGCAGTTGGAGCAGGAGAGCTTCTCCGTTTTGATCTTCTGTCCCCGTCCGCCGCCGGCCGGGGCCACATCGACGCCGAGCTCCTTGAGGTTCGTCTCGCGTCCGCCGAAGAAAAGCGGAGTCTCTTCGCTGTAATCGATGGTGGCGAACTTCCCCTGCGGTCCGGAGAGATCGGCGTAGTCGTACGTGCTCCCCGGCTCGACGCGCCACGGGATTTCCCCTTCTCCCGAGATGACCGACGCCGTCCCAACCTCGGTCACGACGAGATCGCCCATCCGCCCGCCGACAGCGATGGCGTCGAACGGCGGCAGGCTCGCCGCCTGCGTGGTGAACGTCACGTAGAACTTGCCCGCCGCCTCGGCCAGCCAGCCCCACCGCCCGTCATCGAACGCGGCGTACCACTCGTCCCAGACGCCGCCGGCCTGATGGCGCATCTGCGTCCGTCCGGCGATGCGGAAGCCAACGCCGCGGTATTTGCCCGGGAGATCGCGGCGGAGCGGCGAGCCGGTGTCGATCAGCGCCGCGACTTTGCCGAGGTCTTCGACCGCCCGGTCGCCGCGCGCGACGACGGTGCGGCAGTAGTCGCAGACGACGACGATCGATCCGCCGATCTTGAATTCGATCGGCCCGCCGCAGGATGGACAGTTCGCTACCGCCACGATGTCAGCTCTCTCAAGGACGCCGCGCGCGTGATGGTGCGGACGTCGACCTGCGTCGCGCCGAGCAGCTCGGCGAGACCATCGCGCCACGGCCACTCCGGCCGCGGACGGCAACAATAGAGGTTCAGCGTGATCACGCCGTGCTCGGGATAGGTGTGGCAGGCGAGATGCGACTCGGTGAGGATGACGAAGCCGGTGATGCCGCCCGGCGGCGGGAAGAGATGGAACTTCGGCTCGTCGATGGGATGAAGATCGAGGTCGCGGATCAGCCGGTCGAAGAGCTGCTCCAGCGCGCCGACGCTTGCCAGCAACCGCGGATCACATCCCGCAGCATCGACCAGCCACTCCGCGCCGATGTCCATTCACGAAGGATTGTAGCGTCAGCTCAACAGTTCGAGCGCCTTCATGTTCTCTTCGAGATGCCTGACCTTCGACGTCCCCGGGATCGGCAGCATGACCGGCGATCGTTTCAGCAGCCATGCGAGCGCCTGCGGCGCGTCGCCGGCCAGCCGCCCGGTCTGCAGCGGAAACCACGGGATGAAGCCGATGCCCTGCTGCTCGCAGTGCTCGAGGACGCTCTCCCACGCGCGGTCCGCCTGGTTGTAGCGGTTCTGCACGGTGACGACCGGAAAGAATTTTCTCGCGCGCTCGATCTGCTCGACGTCGACCTCGGATAGCCCGACGTGCCGGATCTTTCCCTCGCGCTGAAACTCGACGATCGCGCCGAACTGCTCTTCCTCCGGCACTTTCGAATCGATGCGGTGCAGCTGCCAGAGATCGATGCGCTCGAGCCGCAGTCGCTTCAGACTGCCGTCGAGCTCTTCGCGCAGCCGCTCCGGCCGCCCGTTCTCTTCCCACTTGCCCGGCCCCGACCGGTCGAAGCCGCCCTTCGTCGCGATCACGAGGTCCTTCGGATATGGATGCAGCGCCTCGGCGATCAGTGCTTCGCTGACATGCGGACCGTACGACTCCGCGGTGTCGATGAGATTCACGCCGAGCTCGAGCGCGCGCTTCAACACCGCGAGCGCCTCCGCGCGATCGCGCGGCGGACCCCACACGCCCTCGCCCGTGATGCGCATCGCGCCGAAGCCGAGGCGGTTGACCGTGAGATCGCCGCCGATGGTGAAGGTGGTGTTTGTCGTCATAGCCGCGCCAGGATTGCGTCCCCTGCCGCCTTCGTGCCGAGACTTCCGCCGATGTCGTGCGTCGTCTCCTCTGCCTCGATCGCCGCCACGACCGCGTGCTCGATCCGCTCGCACTCCTCGGGGTGACCGAGGAACTCGAGCATCATCGCGGCGGTCAGGATCGCGCCGATCGGGTTGGCCACGTCCTTCCCCGTGTACTTCGGCGCGCTGCCGTGGATCGGCTCGAACAGCGAAACGTGGCCGGGATTGATGTTGCCCGAGGCCGCCATGCCAAGGCCGCCCTGCAGCGCGGCGCCGAGGTCGGTGACGATGTCGCCGAACATGTTGTTCGTCACGATCACGTCGAACATCTCCGGCGCACGCACCATCTGCATCGTCAGCGCGTCGACGAACATGTGGAAGTGCTCGATGCCGGGGTACTCCAGCGCCACTTCCTCGAAGATGCGGTGCCAGAGGTCGCCGCCGAAGCGCATGACGTTGTTCTTGTCCGACATGCAGACCGACTTCCGTCCGTTCTTCTGCGCGTACTCGAAGGCGTAGCGGATGATCCGCTCCACGCCTTTGTGCGTGGAGACGTCTTCCTGGACCGCGATCTCCTCGTCCGTCCCCTTCTTGAAGATGCCGCCCATGCCGACGTAGGCCCCTTCCGTGTTCTCCCGGAAGATGACGAAGTCAACATGTTGACGGGTCTTGTCGCGCAGCGGGCAGAGGCGGTCGTTGAGGAGCTTGACCGGACGGTAATTGACGTAGAGGTCGAGCTGGAAGCGCATGCCGAGAAGGATGTCGGCGGCGTGTTTCATGTCGGGGACGCGCGGATCGCCGAACGCGCCGAGGTAGACGGCGGCGTAGTTGTTGCGGATGTCGTCCATCGCGCCGGGCGGCATGGAGATGCCGGTGCGGAGGTACTCGTCGGCGTTCCAGCCGAAGTGGACGAAGTCGAGGCCGAGCGCGTGCTCGTCGTTGATGCGCTCGAGGACTTTCATCCCCGCGTCGATGACTTCAGGACCGATCCCGTCACCCGGGACCACTGCGATTTTTCTGCTCATATTGGCGGCGGATTATATGTGCCGCTATGCGCGGACCGTCGCCGCCACCGGCATGCGTGACGCGGCCGTAACGCCCTGCGTCGCCGCGAGGCAGAGCGCTCTCATGACGCGCGAGGCGTCGAAGCCTCCGCCGTGCACGCGCAGGAGGCGCAGCTTCGGCTCGCGCAGCGTCGCGTTGAACGACGCGGGATCGACCGATTGCCACGCCTCCTGGATCGTCTTCAGCAGGTCGGGCTCGTTAGTGGAGTCGTCGCCGAGGAGCACGATCGACTCGAGCGGTTTCCCGCCGAGGAGTTTCCGCAGCTCATAGACCACCCCTCGATTCGCCTGGGTGAAGCCGCGCACGTCGAGCAGCACGGCGTCGCAGCGGTCGAGCAGGCGGACGACGGTCATCTTCCACGTGTCGGCGCGGCAGATGAAATCGTTGACGCGGTAACGGCCGTCGGGATCGGGCGCGATGTCGAGCGCCGCGAGGCGAAGGTTCAGATCGCGCTCGTCGCGGACGGAGAGGTCGTGCGTCCGCCACTTGAGGAACTCCCAGAGTTCCGCCGGATCGAGGTCGGCGGTGGCGACGTCGGTGCCGCAGATGATGTGGATCGGCCCGAGGTAGCGCCAGCGGATCCCGATCTCGTCGATCAGCTCCTCGCTTCGCTTCTGCGAGCCGAAGACGCGCAGGAGGAGCAACTGCGCGGGCGGGCGTCCGCGCACCGTGTGGACGACGATCGGCATGAGCGCGAGCTGCGTCCCTTTGTATCCGCAGAACGCGGCGATCGAGAGCCACCAGTAGCGCGACTGCCCGAGCTGCATCGTCGCGTGGAAGATGCAGACGAGGGCCCAGTAGACGTCGATGAGCAGCATCTGATCGCTCGTGCGCTTGTCCACGTAGCGGCGCACGAAGAAACGGACGCCGAGCACGCCGAGAGCCAGGCCGGCGAAGGCGAGGAACGGCGTGATCAGCGCGCCGATGGTGACGAAAATCGGGACGATGAACAGCATCGGCGCGGTCGTCTTCAGCCAGCGGTTCGCGATCAGCAGCAGGATCAGGATCGGCGGCAGCACGAGCATCGTGACCAGCAGCGCGGCCACCTTCTGGGGATAGAACCAGAGCAAGCCGGTGGCGGCGATGAACGCGGGGATGAGCCACATGCGGAAGCGGCGCGTGCCGACGCCGACCGTCGCCGCGACCGGGATCATCGCCGTCGCGAAGCAGGCGAAGACGGTCGAGAGCACGAGGTAGGTCGCGTTGTTCTCCTCCGCCGTCAGCGTGTACTGCAGGCTCACGATCGCCAGCAGCGGAACGGCCGCGGCGAGATGGATGCCGAGGGTGGTGAAGCGCAGCTTGCGCGCACGTGCTTCGAGCGGCGAGCGCTCTTTGATGCGCTCGACCGGCTCGATCCGGAGCGGGACGTGCGGCCGCCCGAGGTTGAGGCTGGGGATCGTGGTGGCCGGGCTCTGCCCCGACTGCATCACGCGGAGCACGGCGCGGCGGTAAAGCACGACCACGAGCGGGGCGACGCAGAGCGTGAGCATCACGCCGATCACGACCGCGAACGCTGCCGCGCCATTCATGCGGAATGGCGGAATTGTAGCTCGATTCCCTTTGCCTCGATCGCCTCGCGCAGCCGCGGATCGCACAGCGCGCGCGTCTCGCGCTCCCACTCGTAGCGCCAGTGCGGATAGCGCGTCACGCCGAGGCCGGGATGCGTGACCAGCTCGGTGAGGCCATCGACGTAATCGAGCAGCTCGAGGATCGTGCCGGTGTCGAGATGACCCGCGTTCGCGACGCCGATGGTGCGGTCGTTGGTGCCGTGATTCCTGAAACGCGACAGCGCGGTGATCGCCAGCCTGCGCGGGAGAGCGACGCGTCCGCCGAAGTCGCGGACCGCGCGGATGTACGGGATGTGGTACTCGACCGCCAGCCGGTTCACGAGCTCGAAGATGCGCGGCAGCATGTGCAGGTGCTGGTGGCCGTTGATGTGCGTGATGGGGAGGCCGGTGGCGAGGACCTTTTCGATTTGCGCGCGGAGCTCGGGCTCGGGATCTTTTTTTCTCGAGAGCAGATAGCGGACGTAATCGCGCGGCATCGGCTCACCCGTCGTGAGCGCCCGCTCCTCGACCAGCGCGAGATGGATACCGATCGCGATCGTCGGGACATCGCGCAGGCGAGCCACCGCGTCGTCGAACGCCACGCCGTTCGCCACGATGCTGCAGGCGGTGACGATGCCGTTGCGGTGTGCCTCGATCGCGCCGGCGGTCATGCCGGGATCGAGGCCGGCGTCATCCGCCGTAACGATCAGTTGCCGGACAGCGGACAGCGGACGGCGGACAGCAGCCATCGCCGCGGTATCCACCTGTCCGCTATTTGCTATCTGCTGTCCGCTGTCCGCCGTCCGCTGTCTTTTCACGCATCTCAGGATAGAGCGTCCAGAGCTCGCGAAAGATCTTCACGATCACCGACGGCGACGAAAGGTGCGACGTGCCGCGGATGCGCGGGAAGTAATCGAGCCCCATCTGCTGGATGGAGAAGCCGCGGTTCTTCGCCTTCACGATCAGCTCCGCGTCGATCAGCGACCCCTCCGACTTCAGCTCGATCGCCTGCAGCACCTCGCGCTTCAGCAGCTTGAATGAGAAGTTGATGTCGCGATGCGGCCAGCCGAACAGCACGCCGATCAGCGCGTTGTAGCAGTACGAGTAGATCGTGCGCCGCAGCCCTTCGATGGTGCGGTCGAGGCGGTAGCCGGCGATGACGTCGGCGCCGGTGACGTGCATGGCGCGCATGGCCCGGCCGATGATGTCGGGATCGAACGGCAGGTCGGCGTCCATGTAGAGCACGAGGTCTTTCGTCGCCGCCGCGAAGCCGGTCTTGAGCGAGCCGCCGAGCTTGCGGTTCTGCTCGTGGCGGAGCATCCGGATGCGCAGATTTTTTTGTGACGCGCTGGCCACGATCGCCGGCGACTCGTCGGTCGACGCGTCGTCGACGATCACGATCTCGTAATCGGGCGCGTACTTTTCGAGCGCCTCGACCGCCACGTCGATGGCGTGGCCGATGTTGAGCGCCTCGTTGTACATCGGGATGACGAGGGAGACGGAGGTCATCGCAGGCCCACCAACTGCACCGCCAGCGTCCGCGGATCCTGATTGTGCAGCACGGCCGCGGGGGCGAACGACTGCGCCGACGCGATCCGCACGTCGACGTTCCCCGCGGGGAGCGCGACGTCGATCATCGTCGCGTCCTCGCGCGTGGCCGCGCCGCGCGCCGCCTCGACTCCGTTCACGAAGATCGTCACGTCGTTCCGCGCGTACGGCGTGTCGGGTGAGAGTTTCAATGCGATCGTCGCGTGCGCTCCGTGTTCATGCGGCAGGCGGATCACCGCGTCCTGCGCGAGCCAGCGCCACTCCTCCCCTTCCGACGTCCGCTCCGTGGCGTAGACGCCGCGGATCGGCAGGTAACGGCTCGCCGGCGGCACCGGGACGACGCTCACCACGCGATAGAAGTTGCGCGTCAGCTTGCCGTACGCATCGTTCGGCGGCCAGGAGAAGACCTTTGCGTCGCGGTCGCGCGAGCCGCCGTTGGCGATGATCACCACCGGCACGTCGGGGCGGTCGTAGAGCTCGCGCAGTCCCGCTTCGATCTGCATCGGATGAAAGCGCGCGAGCAGGTAATCGGCGTGCGGACGGACCGACCATTCGTAGAGCACGACGGTGTTCGGCGGGAACGTGCGGTTGATGTACGCGGCCGCGGCGGCGGGGGGCGACGGCATGCGCGTGCGCGCCTTGACGATCGGCGAGACGTACCAGATGGACAGTCCCGCCAGCAGCGCGGCTCCGAGCCACGGGATCACCGGCAGGCGCGCGCTGCTGCGGATCACGCCGAGGCCGCAGGCGACGATCAGGGCGAGGAGCGGGAGGAGCGGGATGCTGTAGCGGGCGGCGTCCGCCGGGTCCATGCCGCGCAGCTCGAAGATCAGTTGCACGGCGCTGAAGAGGAGGAGTGGGAGCATCAGCCTGTTGCGGCGGCGGATGAAATCAACGACGCCGAAAGCCATGAAGAAAAGCAGCGGCAGCGTGACGTACTTCGAGCCCCACGGATGGATCAGAAAACGCGTGGCGATGCCGGCCGCGGAGAGCATCCCGCGCGACGCCGCCGCGTCGTGCGTGGCGACGTAAGCGAACTGCTTCTTCTCCCACGTGATCAGGGGATTCCAGCCACCCGCCGCGTCGAGCAGCGGGAGAAACCAGAGCAGCGAGACGAATCCGAACGCGATGACCGACGCGATCCGCTCGCGCTTCGTCCTCATCAGAAACAGCGCGAGGATCAGCACCGGGACGAGCGGCACGAGCAGCTGCGGACGGACGCCGATGGCACACGACGCCGCGACCCCGGTGAGGATCGCCGCCCGTTCATGCTCGCCGCTACCGACGTGCGAGATCGCCAGCAGCGTCAACGCGACGAGCGCGAGCGACGGGCCGTCCGACATCGGCAGCACGGAGTGGATGAGCATCGCCGACGAGAAGTAGACGATCAGCGCCGCGACCACCGCGAGATCGGGATCGTCGATCAGACGCCGGAAGAGCCGCGCCAGCGCCAGGAACCCGACGACCGCCGCGACCACGCTGATCGAAACGAGGCAGCGGAAGACGTCGCCGACGAACAGATTCACGAGCTTTGCAACGAGGATGTAGAGCGGATAACCGGGCGGATGGGGATGAAAGCGGAGCGGGTCAAAGTCGACGACGCCCTGCGCGAAGAGGAGCTCGTCGTGCTCCCACCAGGTGAGCGGCGCGATGGCGATGCGCGACACGAGCACGATCAGAGCTCCGATCAGCTCGCGCCACCACCCGTACAATCCCGATGTGAATCGATTCATGCGGAACGTCGCGGTATTGTACCGAGCGTTCCGTTCCTTCCCGCCCGGCGCGCGAGCCCACACGCTCATCCGCTTCCTCACCAGCCCGCTGCTGCGCGTCGCCGACCGCGTGCCGCCGGGCGGAACACTGCTCGACATCGGCGCCGGACACGGCGTGTTCGCCGTGCTGGTGCGCGAGCGCGTCGCCCGTGTTATCGGCGTCGAGCCTGATCTACGGAAGGTGTTGCCGGTTGCCGGTTGCCGGTTCGTCGTCGGCTACGACGACGTGATCCGGGGCTCGTTCGACGTCATCACAATCATCGACGTGCTCTACAAGATCCCGATCGCGGAATGGGACGCGCTCCTCGCGCGCATCGCCGCACGACTGAAACCGGGCGGCACGCTGATCGTGAAGGAGATGGATCCGACCGAACGCCTCAAGAATCGCTGGAACCGCCTCCAGGAAGCCGCCGCCTCCGCCCTCGGCCTGACCCTCGGCGAATCATTCAGCTACGAAGCGCCGGCGGACTTCACCGCGCGCTTGAAGCGGCATGGCTTCGCGCGCGTCGACGTCGAGCGGATCGATGCGTGGTATCCGCATCCGCACCTGCTCTACGTGGCCCGCCTGATATGATTCGGGGACTAATCAAAAGAGGTGCAAACGTGGCTTTTCCCGGCGTCGACTACATGGATATCGATTCCCTTTTCAGCGAAGAAGAGCTGATGGTCCGCCAGACCGTCCGCGACTTCGTCGACGAGGAAGTCCTCCCGATCATCGAGCATGCGAATCGTGAGGAGAAGTTCCCCCAGCATCTCATCCCGAAGATGGCGGAGATGGGCCTCTTCGGCGCGACGATCAAGGAGTACGACCTCCCCGGCCTCAACCAGGTCGCCTACGGCCTGATCATGCAGGAGCTCGAGCGCGGCGACTCCGGCCTCCGCTCCTTCGCCTCGGTGCAGTCGGGCCTGGTCATGTACCCGATCTACACCTACGGCTCGAAGGAACAACGCGATTACTGGATCCCGAAGCTCGCCGCGGGCGACAAGATCGGCTGCTTCGGCCTCACCGAGCCCGACTTCGGCTCCAACCCCGGCGGCATGCGGACGTATGCGAAGAAGGATGGAGATTCGTGGGTCCTGAACGGCGCCAAGGCGTGGATCACGAACGGCTCCGTCGCCGACGTCGCGGTGGTCTGGGCGAAGTGCGAGGGGACGATCCGCGGCTTCATCGTGGAGAAAGGGACGCCCGGCTTCAACACGGCGTACCACATGGGCAAGTTCTCGCTGCGCGCGTCGGTCACCTCGCAGCTCTTCTTCGAGGACTGCCGCATCCCGCTGGAGAACGTCCTGCCGGAGACGAACGGCCTGAAGTACCCGCTCGGCTGCCTGACGCAGGCGCGCTATGGCATCGCCTGGGGCGCGCTCGGCGCGGCGATGGCGGTCTACCAGACGGCGCTCGACTATTCGAAGTCACGCATCCAGTTCGGCGGCATGCCGATCGCCTCGCATCAGCTGGTGCAGAACAAGCTGGCCTGGATGATCACCGAGATCACCAAGGGCCAGCTCCTCGCGCTGCAGATGGGACGCCTCAAGGATCAAGGCAAGCTCAAGCCGCATCACGTCTCGATGGGCAAGATGAACAACGTGAACATCGCCCTCGAGTGCTCGCGCACCGCCCGCGACATCCTCGGCGCGAACGGCGTGTCGGATGAGTACCCGGTGATCCGCCACATGATGAACCTCGAATCGGTGAAGACGTACGAGGGGACGCACGACATCCACAACCTGATCATCGGCCACGCCGTCACCGGCATCCCGGCCTACAACCCGCCGATGAGCGCGCAGGCCGAGCAGGAAGCGACGGAGCGGGCGGCGGAATTGGCCGCGAAGAAGTAGGTCATCCCGTGGGGGGACAGGCGCCCTCGCCTGTCCTCCTTTTGCACCCGCACTCCACGCACCCGTGCTCCGCGCACGTCCCGCAACTCTGAATCACCCGCCGCTTCAACGCCTCGCGCGCACGGAACAACCGCACCCGCGCGCTGTTCGCGGTGATCTTCTCTTCCTCCGCGTAATCGCCCGGCTTGAGGCCATCGAGATCGACGCGCTGAATGGCCTGCGCGTACTCCGGCTTGAGGGTGTTGATCAGGTCCGAGACGCAGGCGCAGATCGTGTCGAGCATCTCGTCCTGTTCCGGCTGCGGCATCGCCTGCAGCGCCTTTGCCTCGGCGCCGCGGCGGCGGTAGTGATCGATCACCGCGTTGTGCAGCGCGCGATAGAACCAGGCGACCGCGGAGTCGGCCTGGCGCAGCGACGGGGAGTCGAGTCCGCGCACGAAGGCTTCCTGCAGGATGTCCTCCGCCGCCTCGCGCGACTCGACCCGCTTCTCCAGAAAGGAAAGGAAACGCCGGTGGTTGGCCACCAGCGTTTCGACGACATCGTAGGTAGTGCTCATCCGATCAGCAGCTGCAACCGGGGCCGCACTCGCACTCTTTCCCGCAACCGCAATTCGTGCATTCGTTCATGGTGTGTCTCCTTTCAGCCCTCAATGACGCACGAGGCCCGAAATCATTACACCCACGTCCTCGTCGCTCAGCTCGAAGTCGTCGATGGCCAGGTCTTCCCGCATGTGCGCCGGATCGGTCGTCCCCGTCAGCGGCAGCATTCCGACCTGCTGCGCGAAGCGAAAGACGATCTGCGCCGGCGTCCGTCCGACGCGCGCCACGATCTCCCGGAACGCCGCGCTGCGCAGCTCCGCGAGGTTCGCCGTGAGCAGCGAGAACCCCTGATAGACGATCGCGTTCGCGCGACAGAACGCCCTCACCTCGGCGTCCCAGTGCGTACGCGCATAGCAGCGGTTCTGCACGAACGACGGCTTGATGCCGGCAAACGCGCAGAGCGCCTCGAGCTGACTGAGAACGACGTTGCTGACGCCGAGGAAGCGGACCGGGAGCTCTTCCATCGCGCGCCACACCTCGCGGTCGTGACGACCGGGACCATGCAGCACGAACGAGTCGATCGATTCGACCCCGAGGTGCTCGAGCGAGCTGGCGAATGACTGCCGCACCTGCGTCGCCGGATCGGCATTCGGGTCGTACGGCAGCCGGCGATCCTGCCCCGCGGCGTAGGTGAACTTCGTTTGCAGAAAAAGGTCGTCGCGCGAGACGAGGCCGTCGCGGATCGCGCCCGCCACCGCCGCACCGACACCCGCCTCGAAGTAATGCTTCCGCTGATTCGCGGTGTCGATCCCGCGGAAGCCCGCCTCGATCGCCTGCCGCACGAGGCGCTCCGTCTCATCTTCCTTCCACGCGGTGCCGTAGAGAAATGACGGGAGTCGCATGTCAGAATCATGACATGCAGCGAACGTTCGACAAGGACACCATCACCGCCGCGGTGCGCGAGGTCGAGAGTCGCACTGCGGCCGAGGTGGTGGTCGAGATCCACACGCGCTCCGGCTCGTACGCCCACGCCGACGCGCGTTTCGCCGCGCTGCTCGCGCTCCTCTCGCTCGTCGTCCTCGTCTTCATGCCGTTCGTCGTCCCGCCGATCGCGGTGATCCTCGATCCGATCCTCACCTGGCTCGCCGGCATCATCCTCGCGCGCCGCAGTGCCGCGCTTCGCCGCCTCTTCTCGACGAACGCCGAACGAACCGCGGCCGTGCGGACGCACGCGGCCGCGATGTTCCACGACCGCGGCATCGCGAATACGAGCGCCGAGACCGGGCTGCTGCTCTACGCCTCGCTGCTCGAGCGTCGCATCGAGGTGCTCGCAGATCGCGGACTGCTGCGACGTCTCGTCCCGCATGACTGGAACGCGCTGCTGATCGAGATCCGCAAGGAGCGTCCGCTCGATGCCGATGCGATCCTCACCGCCATCCGCTCCCTCGGCGCCTTGCTCGCACGCGACGTCCCGCGCGGCGCGGACGACGTCAACGAACTGGCCGATGCACCGGAGATCGGCGCATGAAGCGGCTCGCCTTCGCACTGCTCATCGTGTTGCTCATCGCGCTCGCGGCCGACGCCCGTGTCGGCGGCGGTCAGAGTTACGGCGGCTCGAGCTCCGGATCGTCGTCGGGCGGCGGCTACTCCGGCGGCTACTCCGGCGGCGGCTCGAGCAGTTCCTCGGGCGGCGGCAGCTTCAGCTGCGGCGGCGCTCTCTTCTTCATCCTCTTCTTCATTGCGGTCATGGTCGTCTCGTACTTCCAGAAGCAGGCGGAGACTTCGGTGCTGAGCGTCCAGCAATCGGCGCCGCGAGGACCGGTCGACATGTCGTCGCTCCGCCAGTTCGATCCGAATTTCTCCGAGATCGTCTTCACCGATTTCTGCTACAGCCTCTTCGCGCGGCTCTACGAAGCGCTCGGCCGCGGCGAGGTCGACAACCTCGCGCCGTACGTCGCGAAGGGCCTGCGCGATGGGTTGAAGCGCTTCGCGGCGGGACTCACGAGCATCGACGAGGTCGTGATCGGCAGCTTCGCCGTCGTCGCGTTCCGCGGGCTCGAACAGGCCGAGGTCGAAGCCGACGTCGAATTCGAAGCGAATTACACGGAGACGCGCGACAACGCGGTCCGCCGCTACTACGTCCGCGAGGTCTGGACGCTGACGCGCGGACGCGACGTCCTCTCCCCCACTCCCGAAAAAGCGAAGGCGGAGCATTGCCCGAAGTGCGGCGCGCCGCTGCAGATGCGCACCGACGGCGCCTGCCTGCATTGCGGGACGATCATCACCGACGGCTCGTTCCAGTGGTTTGTCCGCGCGATCCGCGGCGTTTCCAGAGAAGATCGCCCGCGCGACCTCGGCGGCACATCGGAGGAAGTCGGGACCGACCTCAACACGATCTACCAGGGCGACCTCGCCAGGAAGCGCAAGCAATTCGAGGATCGGCATCCCGGCTTCAGCTGGGACTCGTTCCTCGAGCGCGTGCACGAAGTGGCGAACGAGCTGCAGGCGGCGTGGTCGTCTCGCGACTGGCAGCGCGCCGAGGCGTTCGAGACCGGCCCGCTCTTCCAGATGCATCGCTACTGGATCGACGAGTACCTCCGCCAGCATCTGCGCAATGCGGTCGACGAGTACACGATCCAGCGGGTGGTGATCGTGAAGATCGCCACCGACGCGTTCTACGACGCGATCACGGTCCGCCTCTTCGCCTCGGGTTTCGATTACACCGCCGACGACAACAACACGATCGTCGGCGGCACGATCGCGGCGCGCCGCGTGTGGAGCGAGTACTGGACGTTCATCCGCGGCCGCGGCGGCGTTTCTGCCGACACGCACGTCTGCCCCAACTGCGGCGCGCCGATCGGAGAAGGACAGACCCTGGTCTGCCGTCACTGCGGCGGCAAGATCGTGAGGGGCGAGTTCCCGTGGATCCTGTCGCGCATCGAACAGGATGAGGCATACAGAGGCTAGCCGGCACCTACTCCGCGGCGACGATCACGTACTTGCGAACGTATTTTTCGACCGCCTCTTTCGTCGCGTCGTCCATCATCGACATCCCCAGCGGGCAGTGCTGGCCGATGATCTCGAAGAAGACGTAGCCCTCGAGCATGTGATCGTGCGCCACGTCCCAGAGGTGCCGGTCGAATGGATCGAGCGCCGCGATGACTTCCGCTTCCGTCACCTTCGGCTGGGCTTCACCATTCTTTTTCTTCGCCTCCAGGAGCCCGGCCTCGGTGCCGTTGTAGTCGCCCATGAGCTGGTTGAGCACGCAGGCCTGTTCCTCTTCGTTCGACCATGCGTCCGGTTTGTGCTTCTTCGCGAACCTCTTCTCGTTCGCCCACACGGCCTTGCAGATGGTGTAGCCGAGCCACCTCGTCCCGTCGCCCGCGTACAGGTCGATGCCGTTGCTCCCTTTCGCTCCGAGGTAGCCGGCCGGCACGTCGAACTTGTGCCGGACGACCGGTTTCGCGTTCCATCGCTCCGGGTGGTCGGCGATTCTCCACACCGCTTCATAGCCGGGGTAATACACCAGCGCCTGAACGATCTCCTCGCGCGCTTCGTCGCGGCGCCCGAGGTGGACGAGTGCGGTGGAAGCGAAGAGGTGTCCGGAGGGGATCGTCGGATCGAGAGCGATTCCCTTCCGGTACTGCACGAGCGCCGACGCCGGATCGTCGACTCCGAGCAGCAACGTGTCGCCGTAGAAGAGGTACGCGAGCATCGCCTCCGGATCGAGGTCGATCGCCGCCTTGTATTTCTCCGATGCGCCGGCGAAGTCCTTCTGCTCGTAACGCTTCTCTCCTTCGAGGATCAGGTTCATCGCCTCCGGCTTCACGACCCACGGGACGAGGCGCTTCTTGTCTTTCCCTTCATTGATCACCCGCATCGACGGCTCGCGCCGCGGACACTGCATCTCCGCGATCGGCGTCTTCGCCGGCTCCCTGCTCATGTTGTAGCTGAGCTTTGAGTCCACCATGATCCTCAGATAGTCGGCGGGCCCGAGCAGATCGTCCGCGGCGGCGATCGCGGCGAAGGCGAAGGAGAGAGCGAGAAGGAGCGTGCGCATGCGCATACGATAACGGAATGCAGCTCGATGCCTATCTCGCCCGCCTCGGACTGACGCGGCCGCTGCCGCCGACGATCGACACGCTGCGCCGCATTCACGTCACGCATCTCGCCGCATTTCCGTTTCACAACCTGGAGATCCAGCGCCGCGGCGTAGTGCGTGTCGACGTCGATTCGATCGCCCGCAAGTTCCTCGACGTCGACGGCGGCGGCTACTGCTTCGAGCAGAACACGCTCCTCGGCGCCGCATTGCGCGAGCTCGGTTTCGAGGTGACCACGCTGCTCGGACGCGTCGGCCAGCACGCGCTGAATCACATGCTGCTGCGCGTCGATATCGACCATCAGCCGTGGCTCGCTGACGTCGGCTTCGGCGCCGAGGGACCGCTCGAGCCGATCCCGCTGCAGGACGGCATCCGCGTCACGCAGGACCAGATCGATTTTTCGCTGAGCCGCAAGGGACATCACTGGACGCTCACCATCCATTACGGCGACGTCACCGAGGAGCTGTATCAATTCAGCGAGCTCCCGTACACGAGCGACGACATCGAGATGGCGAACTACTACACCTCCGCGCATCCCGAATCGATCTTCCGCCGCACGCTGACCATCCAGCGCATCACAGCCGAGGAGCGCGTGATCCTGAGGCCCAGGGTCATCACGCGCTATCGCAACGGAGTGCGCACCGACACGCCGATCGAGCCGGCGCAGATCCGCCAATATGCCCGCGAGCTTTTCGGCGTCGACCTCGGCGACACGCAGCTCCTGTTCGAGGACAACTAGCGATGGCCTGGCGCATCGAACGGCAGTCGAACGGCCTCTTCGCCATCTACTCCACGCGCATCGACGACTACATCGTCATCGACGCCGACGAGTTGCAGATCGCGCAGATCTACGCGGAAAAAGGGGTGAAGGTCTACCTCGCCAGCGCCCGCGCGCAGATGACGACCCGCGCGACGAACGTCCCCGCGGATGGCGAGGCGAAGATCGCCGCGAGCCGCGAGCGGGGCGAGACGCCGCGCGAGGGGAAGGTACCGATCGGGGTGACGGGCTTCACGCTCGAGGACGAGTGATATCGGCGAGGCAGGCGCGCAAGCGCGTCAGGCGCTCGCCGCCGCTCCCCGTCTTCACCGCCGTTCGCACCGCGTCGCGATCTCCCACCACGACGACCACTTTCCGCCCGCGCGTGACGGCGGTGTAGAGCAGGTTGCGGCGGAGCATGACGTGGTGCTGCTTCATCAGCGCGATCACCACCGCCTCGTACTCCGAGCCCTGCGACTTGTGGATCGTCGTGGCGTACGCCAGCGTGAGCTGCTCGGCCTCGGCGAACCAGTAGTCGACGATGAGGTCGGCGCCGAAGTCGACCGTGAAGCGCTCCTTCTCCGGATCGACCATCGCGATGATGCCGACGTCGCCGTTGAAGACGCCCTTGTCGTAGTTGTTCTCCGTCTGCATGACCTTGTCGCGCGGGCAGAAGTAGACGCCGTTCGGCCGCTCCACGCGCGCCTTGTGGCGCTCGGGCGGATTGAGCGATTGCTGCAGCGCCTCGTTGAGCACGTCGACGCCGACCGAGCCGTTGCGCATCGGCGCGAGCACCTGCACGTCGCGCAACGATTTCAGTCCGAACTTCTCCGGAATCGCCCGCGTCACGACGTCGACGACGCGCGCGACCGCCTTGTCGGGCGCAACGACCGGAAAAAGAAACGTCTCCGACGACGACTCTTTCGCGTTGAACTCCGGCATCTCGCCGCGATTGATGCGGTGCGCGTTGACGATGATGTCGCTCCCCTCCGCCTGGCGGTGGATCTCCGTCAACCGGATCGACGGCACACGCCGCGATTCGAGGATGTCGTACAGCACCTGGCCGGGACCGATGGAGGGGAGTTGATCGGCGTCGCCGACGAGGACGATGCCGGCCTCCTCCGGCAGCGCGCGGAGCACGGCATCGAGGAGCGGGACGTCGACCATCGACGCCTCATCGACGATCACGACGTCGGTCTCCAGCGGGTAGTCATCGTCGCGTTGAAACACTCCGCTGTGCGCGCTCATCTCGAGCAGCCGATGAATCGTCGAGGCGTGCTGACCGGTGTTCTCGCTCAGGCGCTTCGCGGCGCGGCCGGTGGGAGCGGCGAGCGACACCTTCAAGCCGGCCTCCTCGTACACCGCGAGCAGCGCGCGCACGAGGGTCGTCTTTCCCACTCCCGGTCCGCCGGTGACGACCATCGCCTTCGAGCGAAGCGCGAGCGCGACGGCATCCTTCTGCGTGGCATCGAGCTCCAGTCCGCTCTCGGCCTCGGCCAGCGCGACCGCCTTGCGCGATCCGACCTTCGCCCATGCCGGAGCTTCATCCGCGCGCACCGCGAGCGCGGAGGCGATCCTCGACTCGGCGCGATGAAGCGACGGTTCGAAGAGAACGCGCCGGCCGTTCCACTCTTCCGCGATCACCAGCCGCATCTCGATCGCCATGACCACCGTCTCGTGCAACAGCGTGGGCTCGACATGCAGCAGCTTCGCCGACTCCGCGACCGCATCTTCGATGGTCATGCCGCAGTGGCCGTTCCGTCGCGCGGCATCGATGACATGCCGCAGTCCGGCGAGCAGGCGGAACGGCGAGCGCTCGTCGTGTCCGAGCTTGCGCGCGATCGAGTCGGCGATGGTGAAGCCGATCCCTCGCACTTCACTCGCCAGCCGGTACGGGTTCTCCCGGATCTCCGCCACCGCACGGTCGCCGTACTGCTTCTGAATGCGGAAGGCGCGCGCGCCGCTGAGACCGTGCGCCGCGAGAAAGACCATCACGTCGCGCACGCCGCGCTGCTCCTGCCAGCTCGCCTCGATTTTCTCCAGCGTCCGCTTCCCGATGCCGGGCAGCTCGAGCAGACGCCGCGGCGATTCATCGATGATGCGCAGCGTATCGGTGCCGAACCGCTTCACCAGCCGCTTCGCCAGCGTCTCCCCGATCCCCTTCACATGCCCCGCCGCCAGATAGCTCCGGATCCCCTCGACGCTGGTCGGAATGATCGGCGTGACCGATTCGGCGCTGAACTGCCGCCCATACCGCGCGTCGTTCCGCCACTCGCCGTCGATGGCGACCAGCTCGTCGAGCTCCGGAAGATGGAAAAACCCGACGACCGTCAGCTCTTCGTTCGACGCCTCCCGCCGGCAGGTGACGACATTGAAGCCGGTGTCCGGGTTCTGGAAGCGGATGCGAACGATGGTGGCGTTAATCTTCTCCACGCAAGCGAAGTAGACACCCAGCCCGGCTCGAAGCTCAATGTCCCGCGACGCGGCGACCGCGCGGCCGGCCACGCGTCACTTCATCACCACCCGGCGTGATCGAGCCCGCTGCTCGCGGTGCCGGGACGCGTCATCCACCGAAAAGACGCCCTGTAGCCAACTTTCGAATCTAACTCGACCTCTGGAAATAGATAGATGGTGTCGGATGCGTGCGAAATCTGATTCACCCTAACCATAAATAAACCCCACCAAGGCGGCTCGGCGCAGGACTTCCGCAGGGTTTGGCTCACCTGCTGTCGACATTTTCTTGAAGAAACACTCGCGCAACGAGGAACCGCTGCTGCAAGGAGTTCGATCGATCCTTACGAATCCCTCGGCAACGACTGCATCACAGGAACGAGATCTCGACGGTGGAGTATGGTTCGAGCTTAAAAAGCTCGAATTTAGGTTCGGACGACTCACTCCACCCGTTACGCAGCTATCATTTGTAGTACTCGATTGTAGTACCCGATGTCGCGGCTCCCTTGAATAGGTACCGCGTCATTGAACGATGGTAGCCCGCGGATCCGAGTTCCCTTGAGTTTTCAGGATCTTCGGGCTAGCGCTTTGACCCTGTAGTCAAGGAGAACGATCTGAGCCTCTTTCAGCAACTGACCCAGCAGCGCCATGACTCTCCTGAGCTCGTCGATAAGATGATCGAGTCCGTTGTCAGGCTCGATCGGGCATCGAAGGAGACCAGCTCCGATCGTCCCGGAATGCTCCTCGGCAAAATTCAGTCGGGGAAGACACGCGCCTTCATCGGAATCATGGCGAAGGCGTTCGACGAAGGTTACGACTTCGCCATCGTGCTGACCAAAGGGACACAGGCGCTCAGCGAACAAACGATGAAACGCCTGTCGCGGGATTTCGCCAGCGCCATCGACGATGACAAGGTTCGGGTGTACGACATCATCAAACTGCCGAAGAATCTGACGCAGTATCACCTTCGGCAGAAATGGATCATTGTCGCGAAGAAAGAGAAGAACAACCTCAAGCGGATCTTCGAGGCACTGGAGACACATTACCCCGACCTGAAGGAGAAGCGCCTGCTCATCATCGACGATGAGGCGGACTACGCGACCCTCGCATTCCGCAAAAGCAAGGATAGCGACCAGATCGAAGCGGGGAAGATCGCACAGTGGATCGATCAGCTTCGCGAAAAGACGGCTGGCGTTTCGTTTCTTCAAGTCACGGCGACGCCCTACTCGCTCTACCTGCAGCCAAACAACAAAGAGGATTCGCCCCTTTTCCACCCAGTGCGACCGGCGTTCACCGTGACGCTTCCGACGTTTTCGGGTTATGCCGGTGGCGACTTCTTTTTCAGCGAGAGCGACAATCCGGAATCTCCCGCGGCCTTTGCCTTTCATGAGGTCTTGATCGGCGAGCGGGATACCCTCCACAAGGAAGACCGCCGCAGTTTCAGGATCGAAGATGCACTGACCTCTCCAAAGGTGGCCGCCCTCCGGATTGCGCTGCTCAACTTCGTGACCGGCGGTTGCATCCGACGCTTTCAGCAGGCTTCCGTGGGGGAGAAGAGACAAAAGTACGCGTTCATGGTGCATACGGAGAGCGCACGGAAGTCCCACGCGTGGCAGGAGCGGATCGTCCGGCGGCTCATCGAGGACTTCATCAGGATCGTAAGAGACGAGCCCTTTGTTCTTCAGGGACTGGTCCAGGAGTCCTACCAGGATCTGGAACGCTCTCTGGAGGCGGGAGGCGATCCGTACCCCGATTTCGAAACAGCGCTGAACTCGGTGCGAGATGCGCTTGCCGGCGACGAGATCATGGTTTCGGTCGTCAACTCCGAGAGCCAGGTCAAAAACCAGCTCGACGATGAAGGTCAACTTCGGCTCGACGCACCGCTCAATGTGTTCATCGGCGGCCAGATCCTCGATCGCGGGATCACCATTCGAAATCTGATCGGCTTCTACTATGGACGCAACCCTCAGAGCTTCCAGCAGGACACCGTTCTGCAGCACGCTCGACTCTACGGCAATCGCCCGCGCGCGGACCTGCTGGTCACGCGTTTCTACACCACCGATGGCATCCATCAGGTGATGCGTCGCATTCATGATTTCGATGCGGCGCTTCGCAACGACCTCGAAAAGGGCGATCAGGGAGAGGGGGTTTATTTCCTGCGGAGGGACGACACCGGCCGGGTCATGCCCTGCTCACCCAACAAGATTCTTGCCTCGGATATCGTCACGATCCGCGCTCATCAACGCCTGCAGCCGATCGGATTCCAGACAGGATTCAAGTCCCATATCAGCAAACAGGTCACGGAGCTCGACGAGCGGATTCACGAGCTCCTGGACCCTAATCAACCCGAGGAGCCTGTTCTCATCAGCGTGGAAAATGCCGGCGCCATTCTCAGGATGATCGAGAAGACGCTCGTCTTCGAGGACGACGACTACCAGTGGGACTTCAAGGGGCATGCCGTTGCCCTCGCATACCTCTCGAGCAAGGCAACCGAGGAGGCGTCGCGAGGCAAGGTTTGGCTCTTTGTGAGAGAGGGACGCAATTTGGCGCGGCTCCGCCTCGGTGGCCGGTACTCCAACGAGCCGCTGAGCTATCAGGAAAGGCCGATCGTGAACAGCATTGCGACTGCGCTGCCGGTGTTGTCTCTTGTACGACAAGATGGGAGTGAGGATCAGGGTTGGCGAGGAACCCCGTTCTGGTGGCCGATCATCACTCCGCCAGCGAATACGGCGACCACGATCTTCGCCAGCAAGACCCGAGGCGAAGACTGAGGCTTTTTCCAGCCTTCCTGCTACCGCTGATCCTCCAGAAGCGGTGGTAACCTCGAATCGGCTTACGGAAATCATCGATGAGCGGAGGAATCGGATGACGGATGGCGTGACGCCGCCCAGACGGGGGCGGAAGTCGAAGACCGCGAAGCTCCCGGCCGGTGACCCGGTCGGCGCGATCAAACACGATCGGGCCACGCGGAAGAACATCCCGCCGGCGGGACTGGAGGGACAGGGGCGGATGCCGCGTGTCCCGCCCATCCGTTACGAGTACAACCCGCATCTCCCTCCCGTCCTGCGCTGGTCATCGGAGCCGGCCGCGACGGATCGCCTGCCGGAGTTGTTGCAGACCACTCGGGAAAGGGCGCTGACGGACGATGAGGCCCGCGTGCTGGCCGAGGCGCTGCGCAAGCACGAGCCGTGGCTGGAGTGGAGCGGGAAGCGCGAGAAGCCGTGGTTCGAGGTCGATCCGGTTGCGCTGCACATGCACGAGCGCGTCTCGACGCAGGCGATCCTGAGAGTGCTCGCGCGCGAAGACGTGCAGCGCGGCCTTTTTGCCGACCCACAACAGTCGTATGCGGACGCCGTGCAGTTCTACAAGCACGACGTCGAGTGGTCGAACCGGATGATCCTTGGCGACTCCTTACAGGTCATGGCCAGCCTTGCTCGCAGGGAGGATCTCGCGGGCAAGGTGCAGATGATCTACGTCGACCCGCCTTATGGGATCAAGTTCTCATCGAACTTTCAGCCGCAACTCGGGCAACGTGATGTGAAAGACCGACCTCAAGATCTTACGCGCGAGCCTGAGATGGTGCGCGCTTATCGTGATACGTGGGCACTCGGCATCCACTCATATCTCGCATACCTCCGCGACCGCCTGATTCTTGCACGAGAGCTTTTGAGCGATACGGGCAGTATTTTCGTTCAAATCAGCGATGAGAATCTTCATCGCGTTCGATCGCTCATCGACGAGGTGTTTGGCGGCCCGAATTTCATCGCGCTGATCACGGTGAAGAAGACCACGGGCAGCACAGCCGACTTTATACCCGGATCTTCTGACTACTTGCTTTGGTACGGAAAGGACAAGGCGCAGAGTAAGTTCAGACCGGTATTCGACATCAAGAAAGCTGGTGTGGAAGGAGCCACTGGATATTCGAGAACGGAGCTTCACACGGGCGAGCAGCGTGCCAGGCGTGATACGGACGTATCCGACAACATCAGCCATGGGGATGTGTTCGCGGGAGACAACATAACTAGCCAAAGTATGGGCCGCGAAAAGGGCGAAGGTGCGGCCTCTTGGTTCAAGGTTAGCGTAGATGGCTTCGAGTTCACGCCTGGCCCAAAGGCACGATGGAAAACTAATGAAGAAGGAATGCGCCGACTAGCTCGGAGCGAAAGGCTTCTCGGCGGCGACCGCACAACCCTGTCTTACAAACGAAAGCTCTCCGACTTTCCTGTGACGCCTCTACAAAGCATCTGGACAGATACTGTCGGCCAGAACCAGCTCGGGGGAGAGAAGATCTATGTTGTTCAAACGGCTCTCAAGATAGTCGAGCGATGCCTTCTCATGACGACGGATCCCGGCGACCTGGTCTTAGATCCTACTTGCGGCAGCGGAACAACGGCTTTTGTCGCGGAGCAATGGGGACGGCGGTGGATTACCATCGACACAAGCCGCGTCGCGCTCGCACTGGCGAGGCAGCGGCTGATGACAGCACGCTACTCAGCATACGAACTTCGCGAGGTGAGCGCCGAGGATCTGGAGCGCAATCCTCAGGGAACGTGGCTTACGGATCCAAGTGGACGCGTTAAAGGCAAGGCGACATTTTTCTGCAAGACCGTTCCTCACATCACGCTCAAAAGCATCGCTCGCAACGTCTCGCTCGATCCGATCTTCGCGAAGCACGAACCACTGCTCGCCTCGCGACTCGCGGCTGCTAACGCGGTTTTGCGGTTGGTGAGTCCCGAAGTGCAAACAAAGCTCGCAGACAAGCTGCGCGACAAGACGAAGAGTGAAGGCAAGAAGGCAATCACTGACGCTGATCGGCGGCGCTGGGAGCTTCCGAAGACCGGATGGCAGGAGTGGGAGGTCCCGTTCGACGTCGATCCGGACTGGCCCAAGCCACTGCAGGACGCCGTAACCGCCTATCGCGCCGCGTGGCGCGCGAAGATGGACGAAGTGAACGCCGCCATCGCCGCGAATGCGGAAATGGAGGAGCTGGTCGACAAGCCGGAAGAGTTGCGTGGTGTCGTTCGGGTCGCAGGTCCGTTCACTATGGAGGGTGTCATCCCGCTCGAGCAGAACCCGGATACGCCGATCGGTGGCGCGCCAGAAGAACTGGAGACCTTCGAGGAGGACCGCGCGAACGATGGCACCATCGCGGTCGCGAATGCGGAGGCGTATCTCGACAAGATCATCCGCCTGCTGAAGAGCAGTGGCGTCGACTTCGCCGACAACAAGCGTCGTACGTTCGCTCGCATCGAGGCGGTCAGCGGGGCCGGGTTCCTGCACGCCGAAGGCGACTGGAAGAATGGAAACGGGACGGAACGTCGCGTTGCCATCTCCATCGGCCCCGAGGTCGGCAACGTCTCGGCTGGGCAGGTGGAAGAAGCCATCCACGCCGCCAGCCGGCGCGGTTACGACGACCTGCTGCTCATCGGCTTCGGGTTCGACGCGGTCGCGCAGTCGATCGTCGATGGCGACGCCAACCCCCGCGTCCGCAGCCACATGTCTCTTATTCGTCCCGACGTTTCGATGGACGACCTGCTGAAGACGCAGCCGGGCAGCCAGCTCTTCACGGTTTTCACGGCGCCGCGCGTTCATCCGCCGGAGCCGCAGCCTGACGGCCAGTTCATCGTCGAAGTGGAAGGGATGGACGTCTACGATCCGGTCAGCAACACGCTGCACCCGACCAACAAGGACAAGATCGCGGCGTGGTTCCTCGACTCCGACTACGATGGCCGCACGTTCTGCATCACGCAGGCGTTCTTCCCCGACAAGTCGAAGTGGAAGAAGCTGGCGAAGGCACTCGGCGATCAAGGAACGATTGACGAAGCGGCGTTCGAGGCTTTGAGCGGCTGGCGCAGTCTGCCGTTCCCGCGGCCGTCAAGGTTGATGTCCGGTGATGTGTGGCGCGTGGCGGTCAAGGTGATCGATCCTCGAGGAAACGAGGGGTTGCGTGTAGTGAAGATGCAATGAGAAGAACAGGAAGGAGACATCCGTGACGCTTGAGAGAATTTCCATTGACCCGGCAGTGATGAACGGCCAGCCCTGTATCCGGGGGACCCGGCTGACGGTGAAGCGGGTTCTCCATATCCTGGCGCGGTATAGGGATCGCGGCGAGATCCTGAAGGACTATCCGCGCCTCGATGAGGAATCGATCCGCGAAGCTCTGCTTTATGCTGCTGCCTCCGTCGAGGATCGGACCGAAGAGCTTTCCTACTGAGCGATGAAGGTCCTGCTTGATGAGGGTCTGCCGAGGCGTGCCGCGGCGCTGCTGCGCGATCGCGGGCTGGACGTGGTCCACCTCACCGAGGTTGCAGAGCCATCGACGGCGGACCCGGTGATCCTCGAATGGGCTCGTGCAAACGGCCGCATCATCGTGACGCTCGATGCAGATTTCCATTCCCTCCTCGCTGTCGAAGGTTCGACGGCGCCCTCCGTGATCCGGATTCGCAGAGAGGGTCTTTCGGCCGAGGACGTACGCGATCTGCTCCTCCATCTGCTGCATGATCATGAAGCTGCGCTCCTCTCAGGCGTCGCTCTCTCGGTGCGGGCGCACCTCGTGGGAATGCACAAGCTTCCGCTCATCGGCACACTCTCAGAGCCTCACGACTCGGAGTCAGACGAATGAAGCCAGACGAGCCGATCCCGATTCAGCCGGTTGAGCAGCCGATCCTCTGCTCGCCGTATGTCGAGCCGGATCAGCACTGGGTTTATGAGCGGTCCGGCGTCCCACGCAAGGCACAGGGACGCCGTATCGCGCAGTACTTCTACAAGGACGAGAAGACCGGATCCGCACAGATGGCGCTGGAAGGCGTCACGCAGGAGCAGTCGGACGACCTGCCGCTGGCGAACATCCTCCGAGAGGACGTTCGACGGTGGCGAGACTCCGGCTGGGAGCACGCGTCGGAGACGACGAAGAAGCTCCTCCGCCACTGGCGGCGCGAAGACCGCTCCCGACGTCTCTTCTTTTGCCAAGTCGAAGCAGTGGAGACGATCATCTACATCCGCGAGATCCTTGCTGCTGGTCGAAAGACCCGCTGGAATCCGAAGCTGACCCTGCCGGAGTACACGGCGCTCGCCGCGGGCAAGAACCCGCGACCGGACGAGTGGAGCCCGCGTGCGATGCAACAACCGACACTGCTCGACATCCCGGCCGAAGGCTCCTTCGCCCCGTTCCCTCGCTATGCAGCAAAGATGGCCACCGGCAGCGGCAAGACGGTCGTGATGGCCATGCTGATCTCCTGGGCGTTCTGCAACCGTGGCACGAAACCGGGAGACACTCGCTATCCGCGGCGGGCGCTGGTGGTCTGCCCGAACCTAACGATCCGAGAGCGTCTCGAAGTCCTCCGGCCAAGCAACGCGAACAACTATTACGACCGGTTCGACCTGGTTCCTTCGTCGCTTCGCACCGAGCTGTCGAAGGGAAATGTGCTGGTGACGAACTGGCACCTGTTCAACGAGTCGAGTGAGACGGAGAACGTCGGCGGCCTTCCGATCGTGCAACTCGGCCCGGAAAGCGAAGACGCCTTCGCGAAGAACCGTCTTCACGACCTCGTCGAGGATGACGAGCCGCTGATGGTCATGAATGACGAAGGCCATCACGCCTATCGACCGGCGCCCGTTCCAGAGGATTCGAAACTGAGCGCCGAAGCAAAGGCCGACCGTGAAGAGGCAACGGTCTGGGTGACGGGGATCGACAAGGTGAATGCGGCGTGTGGCGTGGCGTTCTGCCTCGACCTCTCTGCGACACCGTTCTACATCGGCGGCAGCGGCTATCCGGAAGGTTCCCCTTTCCCCTGGATCGTCAGCGACTTCAGCCTGGTCGACGCGATCGAGAGCGGCATCACGAAAATTCCGCGGCTGCCGGCGATGGACAACACGGGACGTCCGAATCCGAAGTACTTCTGGCTGTGGGAGCACATCACGGCCAACCTGGAATCGGGAGAGAAGCTGTCGGGCGGCAAGCCGAAGCCCGAAGTCGTCTATGCCAAAGCGCAGGACGCACTGGTCACTCTGGCCAGCGAGTGGAAGGAGCGTTACGAGCAGATGGAAGCGGCCACGCCGGGACAGGAGCGCGTACCCCCGGTCATGATCATCGTCTGCGACAACACCGATATCGCCGAGGAGTTTCATCGTCAGATCTCCGGAGAGGAGCTTGTCGCGATCGAAGCGGAGGATGACGACGAGGAAGAAGACGAGGACACACCGAAGAAACGAAAGAAGAAGGTGAAGCCTCAGAAGCGATACATCGGTGGCCTGCCTGGGTTCCCCGAACTGCACAACAGCCGACGGAACGAGGTGACGCTGCGGATCGATTCGAACCTGCTGGCCCAGGCGGAGAGCGACGATCCGAACGTGAAGAAGAGCGACGCCGCGCAACATTTGCGCAAGGTTGTCGCGACCGTCGGGCGTCCGGGCGAGCCCGGTGAGAAGATTCGCTGTGTCGTCAGCGTCAACATGCTGAATGAGGGCTGGGATGCAAACAATGTCACGCACATCCTCGGCCTGCGTAAATTCGACAGCCAGCTTCTCTGCGAGCAGGTCGTTGGACGGGGGCTACGGCGGATGGATTACCGGCCCGATCCGACGACGGGTCTTTTGACACCGGAGTACGTCGATATCTTCGGTGTGCCGTTTTCGCTTATCCCGTTCAAGGGGAGGCAGCCGGGAGAAAAGGCTCCGGCTGAGGATCGCCCGAAGAACGAGGTCAAGGCTCTGCCGGAGCGAGAGCATCTCAGGATCTCGTTCCCCGTGGTCGAAGGATATGTCGCTGATCTCCGGCGGGATCGGATTCGATGCGACGTTCGTCATGTGCCCGCGATCAAGCTGGATCCGTCAACGACACCGATCGCGGCCTTCGTTCGCCCTCAGGTCGGCTATCAGATCGGCGACCTCATTTCGCAGGTAGGCTTCGGTTTCACGGAGATGAACCGCGACGAGTATCACGCATCGATCCATCCTCAGGAGATTCGCTTCATGATCGCTCGCGAGATCGTGCGAGCGCTGAGCGAGTCGACGGACGGGCGGAAGGAATCACTCAAGCGCGAGAGCCGGGCGGTGCTATTTCCGCAGGTCCTCACCGTGGTCGAGGACTATGTCGCGACACGCGTCGACCTGAACGGCCAACATCCAACGGAGATCGGGCTGGAGGTTTACTTCAGGCCGATCGTGTCACTCCTGACCGCCGCCATTTTTCCCGACGAGAAGAGCGGCGAGACGAGAATCCTGCCGCGGCTGAACCGCTACAGGCCGATCCTCAGCACAGATTCCGTGTACTTCAAGACAATGAAGCCTGTGCAAGCGACGCAGGCCAGTCATGTGAGCCACGTGGCCGCGGACACCACTTCATGGGAACAGGCGGCGGCCTTCCAACTCGAACAGCTCGCACTCGCAGGCCTCGTTCTTTCTTACGTCAGGAATGACCATCTCGAGCTCACCATCCCCTACGAATTCGAAGGTGCGCACGCCTACGAGCCCGATTTCATTGTGAAGATGAAGAACGGATTGAGCGTGTTGCTCGAAGTGAAGGGGCTCGACCGCCCGGACACGCTGCTGAAAAATCAGGCGGCGTACCGGTGGGTCGCGGCTGTCAATCATTGGGGTGCGCTGGGCACGTGGGACTTCGTGATTGTTCACGATCCGCAATCGGTGGCCGCGAGGTTGCGGACCCTGTTACAGAAGACCTGATTCGCCGAAAGGGTTCGCCTCAGCATCCATCGCGAAAGGCCGTGCTTCCATTGGAGAACCTACAGCAACCGGGATTCGCGCCCTTTTTCGCATGACCACAACCAACCTCTGCGGCCTCGACTTCGGCACCTCCAACTCCGAGATCGGCATCGTGCGCGACGGCGCGCCCGTACTCGTCGACGTCGAGAACGGCCGCAAACAGATCCCGACCACGATCTTTTTCGACGACGCGACGCGCGACGCGCTGTTCGGCGAGGCGGCGATCGAGCGCTTTCTCGACGGGCATCCGGGGCGGATGCTCTGGGCGATCAAGAGCATCCTCGGGACTGCACTGCAGGGCGAGGCGACGATGGTGCGCGGGCGGCGGATGTCGTTCGAGACGATCATCAGCCGGATCCTCGGCAACCTGAAGTCGAAGGCCGACGCCGCGGCGGGCGAGGAGCTGACGCGCGTCGTGCTCGGGCGGCCGGTGCATTTCAACGACAGTGACGCGGCGCTCGATCGCGCGGCGGAGGAACTGCTGCGGCGCAGCGCGCGGGCGGCGGGATTCGAGCAGGTGGAGATGGAGCTCGAGCCGATCGCCGCGGGACTGGAGTTCGAGACGCACATCGATCGCGAGCAGCTCGCCGTCGTGGTCGACATCGGCGGCGGCACCTCCGACTTCAGCGTCATCCGCCTCACGCCCGCGGCGCAGCATCGCGGCGTCGGCGATCGCGATCGCATCCTCGCGGTCGGCGGCATCCACATCGGCGGTACCGACTTCGACCGCCAGCTCAGCGTGACCCGCCTGATGCCGGAGCTCGGCCTCGGCGCGTCGTATCGCAACGACCAGGGCGAGACGCTGCAGATGCCGCAGTGGGTCTTCCACGACCTCGCGTCGTGGCTGCGCATCAATTTCATCTACGACAACCGGCTGCTCGACGGCATCTACGCGATCCTGGCGAAGAACAAGCTCGACGACCGCCGCCTCATGCGCCTCGATCGCGTCCTCGCCGGTCACCTCGGGCACACCGTCGCGCGCGAGGTCGAACAGGCGAAGATCGCGCTGAGCGGCAACGACGACGTGTCGGTCCCGCTCGACTGGATCGAGCGCCGCTTCGCACTGACCGCGACGCGCGAGCAGCTCAACGACGCGATCGCGGAACTGCTCGATGACGCGGAGCGGACGCTGCTCGATGTGATCCGAGCCTCGGGCGCCGCCGCGAAAACGATCGGCGTGATCTTTTTCACCGGCGGCGGGTCGCTGTTGCCCGAGGTCCGGACGCGCGTGCGGCGGATGCTGCCGCATGCCGCCGCGTTCGATACCGATCAATTCGGAGGCATCGCGCTCGGATTGACGCTCGAGGCGGCGCGCGTGTTCGCCTAACCATTCCCCCATCCCCATCGTCGAAACTGCATGGCAAAAATCTTCCTCGCCGTCCTGCTGGCCGTCTCGTTCTCTCTCTTCGCGGACAACAAGCCGCAGCCGTTGCCGGCGATGACGGCGGAGAAGTGGCGCGCGGACGTCGAGTACTTCGGGCGCGAGATCCCGAAGCGGCACAAGAACGCGTTTCATGCGATCACGCGGGAGCAGTTCGCGGCCGAGATCACGCGTCTCGGGGCGAGTGCCGGGAAGGCCAGCGACGACGAGATGATCGTCGGGTTGATGCGCATCGCGGCGATGGTCGGCGACGGCCACACCTACGTGCATCTCCCCTCGACCGCGCGGCAGTTCCCGGTCACGGTGGTGGAGATCGAAGGGGCGCATCGCGTCGTGCGCGCGGCGGGCGCGGGGACGGAGCTCGTCGGCGGAAAGTTGTCGCGCATCGACGACACGCCGCTCGCGGATGCGATCGCGAAGATCCGCACGATCCTGCCGCAGGACGAGAGCGAGGTGCTGCTCACCGGCTTCACGCCGCAGTGGCTCTCGATCGCGGAGGTCGTGCACGGCCTCGGCATCACGAAATCCGCCGACACGGCAAGGTTCACGGTCGTCATGGACGACGGCAGCGAACGTTCCGCCGAGGTCGCGTCGATTCCGGTGAGCGCAAAACCGGAATGGCGTGCGGCGACCGCGAATCCGCCGCTCTATCGCCAACGGCCCGGCGAATCGTTCTGGTTCACCTGGCTTCCGGAGAGCAACACGGTCTACGTCAACTTCCGCAAGTACGACGACCTGCGGAGCAAATCGCGCGAGCTCTGGTCGTTCGTCGACAGCCATCCGGCGCAGAAGATCGCCATCGATCTGCGCCAGAACGGCGGCGGCGATTTCAACGTCGGCCGGAAGTACCTCGTCGACGAGCTGGCGCGGCGGCCGAAGCTGCGCGGCTTCGTCATCACCGGCGCGCGGACATTTTCGGCGGCCCTCAAGAACGCGATCGACTTCCGCGAGGTCGCGCACGCGACGCTCGTCGGCGAGACGATCGGCGAGCGGCCGAACAGCTACAGCGAAAACGACGAGCTGCGGTTGCCGAACTCGCTGATGCAGGTCTCGTATTCGACGATGTTCTACAAGTTCCTGCCGACCGACGGCCTGGTCACGCCGGACAAGGAGCTCCGTCCGACGTGGGCCGAGTGGGTGGCGGGCCGCGATCCGGTGCTGGAGTGGATCATCGCGCAGTAGCCGCCGCGATCCGGTCGGCGAGCGCGGCGATGGCCTGACTCATCCCGGTCGCGACGTTCTTGCTGTCGAGCGACGGGACGTCGACCGCGATGGTCTCGTGATACGCCGCATCGCCGAGCTTCCAGCGCGCGTCGAGGATGACCTTCTGTTCCGGTCCTGCCGCGAGCTCTTCGAACACGACGTCGATGGAGCGCATCGCCGCCGGCTTGACCTGGCCCGGCAGGATGACCATCCCCTCGGGCAACCGCGACGCGAGATCGAAGGCGAGCGTGTGCAGGACGGCGGTCTGCAGTCCGGCCGACCAGAGCTCGTTGGGGCGGACCTCGAGCTGGTGATCGGCCTTGCGCACCACGATCTCGCGACGATCGAGTCCCGGCGGGAGCTCGAGGCTCTCGATGCCGATCGGCGTGCCGCGCGCGGCGGAGGGAGTGCCGGGGATGCGGTCGAGCGAGTAGATGTCGTTCTTCGTTCGAGAGAAGAACGAGCAGCCGGAGAGCAACAGCAGCGCTACGAAAACGGCTCGCCTCATTTCGCCTTTCCTCTCCCCTTCAGCAACGCGTCCGGATTCTCCTCGATGTACGACGCGAGCGCCCGCACCGCCTCGGCCGCTCTGGTCAACTCCTTGACCATGTTGCCGAGGTCGTAGTTCTGGCGCGGCGCGGTGGCCAGCAGCTGCTGCGCGCGCGTGGCCGCCTGCTCCGCTGACGCGGCGGTGTTGCGCAGGCTGGAGACGATCGGTCCGATGTTCTCGCGCGTGACCTCGGAGACCTTCTGGATGTCGGCCATCGCCGCGTTCATCCGCTGCAGACTCTGATCGAGCGCCGGGTCGTGGATCAGCGCGTCGATGCGCGCCGAGGTGCTGCGGAGATGACCGGCGATGTCCTCGATCGGCAGGTTCTCCACGCGCGCGGCGAGCCGGTTGAGCGAGCCGAGCGCTCCTTCGATGCCGGCGCTGCTCGATGCCGACGGCACGATCGGCGGCTCCGCCTCCGCCACCAGCCGGCCGGTGCCCGGGCGTGCCACGTTCTCCAGCGAAATGCCGCTCGCACCGGGGAGCACGAGGCTCGTCGAGAGCGTGGCGCGCATCCCTTTGTTCACGAGCTTCGACAGCGCGTCGTTCATCTCGGCGCGCAGCTCGTCGCGCGTCGCCATCATCGGCAGCTCCAGCAGCCGCGGATCGATCTCGAACGTCACCGGCGTCTCGAGCGATGCGGTCCGCGGGACATAGCGCAGCCGCACTTCGCGCACGTGTCCGACCTCGACACCTCGCATGTAGACCGGAGTGCCGGCGACGAGTCCGCGCACCGGGCCGGTGAAGTAGGTCGCGTACGTGAGTTGCGGTCCGTCCGCCCACGCCCGCGCCGCGGCCTCCGAATCGTAGAGATCGAAATGCGTTCCCGAGGCTGCCTCCGGACCCGCGAGCGCCTCGGGGGTGAAGAAGCCGACCGGCGTGTTGAGCAGTGCGCCGATCGACGCGCCGGCCATCGACAGTCCGCCGCCGGTCAACGACACCTGCAGTCCGCCGCCGCGCCAGAAGCGCGTGCTCTGCCGAACCTGGTTGGCGAAGCGTTGCGTGATGAAGGCGTGGATCTGCGTCACGCCGCGCGCCGGGTCGTAGTCCGATCCGAGGATGCTGCCGACGCGCATCCCGTTGAACTGCACCGGCGAGCCGACCGCGAGCGAGCCGAGGCCCGCGCCTCGAGGATCACGGTCTTCCCCTTCTCCGCCGGCGTCAGCACCGGCGCGTACTCCTGGCCGACGAACTCGCTCGTCTGCTCGCCCCTGCCCGGCGCGATGGCGATCGAGGTGCCGGAAAGCAATCCGCCGACGCCGCCGCCTTCGAGTCCCGGCTCGACGATCCAGAACTTCGTCCCCTTGTTCAGCGCGTGGTCCATCGACGCGTCCATCGAGATGCGGACGACCACCTGCCCGAGGTCCTCGGCGATGGTGATCTTCTGCACCGTGCCGACCTTCGCGCCGCGGAATCGCACGGGACTGTAGCGATCGAGTCCGCGCGCGTCGGCGAAGCGGACCGTGATGTCGCCGCCGCCGAAGAATCCGTAGCGGACGATGAGGAAGCCGGCGAAGAAGAGCGCGATCGCGGGGACGATCCAGACCCACGGCGACCATTTCGCGAGATGGACGCGCGCCCGCGGAGCTTCTTCCTCGCGGTAGTCGCTCATCGCGCTTCTCCCGCGGTGCGCCACATGAACTTCGGCTCGAAGAGGCGGACGGCGAGCATCATCAACGCGATCACGATGAAGAGCGGCGTGGCGCCGGGGCCGGCGACGATGTCATCGATGCCGCGGAAGTTGATGATCGGCGCGGCGATGGCGGCGATGAACGGCAGGATCATCGGCCAGCGCACGAGCCGGTGCAGCACGCGGTACATGCGGGTGCGGCGCACCAGTCCGCGCGTGCTCGGGAACGGCACGCGCGCGAGGAGCCAGAGCATCCCGACGATCTCCGCGCACGGGATGGCGACGCCGGCGAAGAGCACGATGACGCCGAACTGCCAGTAGCCGCGATCGGCGAGCAGCTGCACGGTGCCGAGGACCGTGTGCTCGATGACGCCGGTGATGTTGTCGTTGACCATCACGGCCGCCGCGTACGCCGGGACGCACATCGGTACCGCCGCCAGCACGGCCGCGAGCGCGGGGGCGAAGCGGCGGACGATCGGCCGATCGAGCGTGCCGCCGCAACGCGGACAGGCATCGCCCGGACCGCGATCGGTGACCGGCATCTCGCACACGTCGCACGAGACGAAGGCCTTCCCCGGCGGCGCGACGAGATCGGGAAGGATCGCGCTCCAGACCGCGCGGCGATCGAGCGAACGGTCGCCGAGGAATGTGAGGAGCGCGACCGCCATGTACGACCAGGCGCCGCTTCCCACCTGCACGTCGGCCGACACGCCGGCGCGGAAGTAGGCGATCAGTCCGGCGATGACCACGACGTCGGTGAGGCTCCAGATGCGCAGCTCTTCGCTGTAACGGAAGAGGCGCCCGCGATGCGGAATCCGCCAGTTCCAGCGGATCGAGCCGAGGACGGCGATCTGCAGCAACGCGCGCAACGCGGGAAAGAGCAATGCGAGGAAGAGAAAGCCGAACGCGAACGGAAACCAGACCTCGGTGTAGATGACCGAGACGCTGGAGACGAGCCGGCTCTCCTGGAAGACGAGGTTCCGGATCGTCGACTCCATCAGCGGCAGAAAGACCGCGGGCCAGATGAGGACGAAGATGGCGAAGGCGGAGGCGAGCGTGACCTCGTACCCGGTGAAGGTACGTCTCGCCAGAAAGCGATCGCAGCGATTGCACTCGGCGATCGCGCCGGGCGGGAGGTCAGGGACGAGCTGCACGGCGCCGCAGTCGGAGCAGGTGATCGTCATCTACTGCGGCGCTGTGCAAATCGAATTCCCGCAGAGGCTGGTCGCTACTGTTGCGGCCCTTCCGTCCCTACCATCCAGGGCGTGCCGAACTTGTCCGTGACCATGCCGAAGCCCTCGCTCCAGAACGTTTTGTCGAACGGCATCTCCGTGCTGCCGCCGGCGCCGAGCGCCTCGCAGACGCGGCGCGCGTCATCGACATTTTTGTACGTGAGCGAGACGCGGAACCCGTGCATGCCGGGATACGGATTCGTGTCCATCCAGTCCGAGGACATCAGGATGCCGTGGGCGTCGACATCGAGCCGCGCGTGCATGATGGCGTCGGGGCTCGCGCCGCCCTCCGTCCCGCCCGGCATGTCGGAGGCCTTGACCACGCGAAGCTTTCCGCCGAGGGTCGTCTCGTAGAACTTCATCGCCTCAGCGCAGTTTCCGTTGAAGAAGAGGTATGCATTGACGTCTGTCATGATCCGCATACCTTATCGCACCGGAGTTACGAGCAGCACGTTCGAGTAATCGTCGATCATCGAGAACGCCTCGTCCTGCAGCTCATTGAGCCATAGCGGGCTCCGGTAGTACGCGTTCTTGCGGCGATCGCGATCGACCATATCGGAAAAGCCGCGCAGGAAAACGAAGACGTTCTCGTCGTCGAGGTCGTCGAACTGTCCATAAACCGGCATGCCGTATTGCAGTTGCGACTCGAGCGTGCGGTCGCTGAAGAAGGTGGCGAAACGGCTGCGTTGTCCCGGCTTGATCTTGTATTGCCGGATCTCGAGGATGTTCGATTCGAGGACGCGGTTCAATTGATCCGGCGAAGTGATGGCGGACGCGAGTGCGGGCGCGAGGCGGCGGATCGTCAGCTTCTCGATCGGCGACGGCTCCGAGGTGTGCACGGCGTTGAGCAGCACGAATGTTCTGTCATCGCGCAACGAGAGGAAGCGGAGCGGGTGGTCGATCGACTGCAGCCAGTTCCAGCGGAAGTCCATGTCGACTTCGTAAATGCGTAATTCGAACATCGCTCAGTCCTCGCGCGTCATGTGCATGATCCAGTTCGTCTCCCACGTCGCGCCACCGTCGGCGGAGAAGGCCTGCTCCCAGCGCGCACTCCGCGGGGCGTCGTACGTCCACTGGAAGCGGACGCGCACCGGCGTCCCTTCGTGCTGATCATCTCCCTCGAACGTGCCGACACCATCCTTGAATTGACCGACGACCGGCGGATCGAAGATGCCGCGCATGTTGTCGGCCCAGTAGATCCGCCACAGTTTCGTCGACGGCTCGAAGAGGCGGACGGTCAATCCGACGAAGCCGGGCCGCCAGTCATCGGTAATGACGAATTGATCGATGTTGCCGAGGCCTCCGGGGAGGAAGCGAGCCTCGGCGGACGCGGCGAATTCTTCCCATTCGGTCGAGCCGCAGAGGCGGCCCTTCAGTCGCTCGTTGCGGACGCTCCAGCGTCCGATCCAGAAATCGAAGTCGGTTGATGCGCTCATGGGGTGGATCGTATGGCGGTTGGTGGTCCTGCTCAATATCCACTTGTGGCGTAGACTTTTATAGCCACTCATGCTGCTCGAGCTCGACAGTTCCGGACCGCTCTATCGCCGCATCTACGACGCGCTGCGGAGAAAGATCCTCCACGGCGAGCTCGCAAGCGGCGCTCCCCTCCCCGGCACACGCACCCTCGCCCGCGACCTCGGCGTGTCGCGCATCGTCGTCCTCGCGGCGTACGAGCAGCTCGCCGCCGAGGGCTACATCGAATCGTCGGTCGGCTCGGGATCGCGCGTCGCGGCGCAGCTGCCGGCCGTGCAGGCGCCGTCGCGACGAACCACGCCCGCGACCGACGTGAAGGTCTCGGCGTACGCGCGGCGCGCGCGCCAGCTCTCGCCGCAAGAACCGCCGGGCCAGGAGGAAAAACGTGAAGGGATCGACTTCCGTTACGCAACGACGATCCCCGACGCGCGCACGGTCGCGATGTGGAGGCAGGCCGTCGCCCGCGCCGCGCGCGAGACGCAGCTCGACTATCCCGATCCCGCCGGACTGCCGCTGCTGCGCCGCGTGCTCGCCGAGCATCTGCGCGAGCAGCGCGGCGTGGTCGCCGACGCCGACGACATCGTGATCGTGAGCGGCGCGCAGCAGGCGATCGACCTGACGGCGCGCGTCCTCTGCGACCGCGGCACGCGCATCGGCATCGAGGACCCGCACTACCAGGGGACGCGCCAGGCGTTCCTCGCGGCGGGAGCGAAGGTGATCGCCTGCGCGGTCGACGACGAAGGGCTCGACCTCGAGCGCCACGCGAAACGGCTGAGCGGCGCGCGCGCGGTCTGCGTGACGCCGTCGCACCAGTTCCCCACCGGCGCGATCATGAGCGTGGCGCGCCGGCTGGCGCTGCTGCAGTGGGCGGAGATGCGCAGCGCGTCGATCGTCGAGGACGACTACGACTGCGAGTTCCGCTACGGCGTCGGCGCGATCCCCGCGCTGCAGGGACTCGATCGCCACGGCCGCGTGATCTACATCGGCACGTTCGCCCGCATGCTCTTCCCCGCGCTGCGCCTCGGCTACATCGTCGCGCCTCCCGCGCTGCGCGAGGCGTTCCGCGCCGTGAAGTGGCTCGCCGATCGCGGCAGCGCGCCGCTCGAGCAGCAGGCGGTGGCGTCGCTGCTCGAGTCGGGCGCATACGAGAGCACGCGCCGCCGCAGCGTCCGTGCGCTGACCGCGAAGCGCGACGCGATGGTCGCGGCGATCGACGCGCACTTCGGTGACGAGGTCATCGCCAGCGGCGCGTCGTCCGGCACGCACCTCTTTCTTCGCTTGCCCCGGCTCCGCGACGCGGAGCAGCTGATCGAGCGCGCGCGAGCGCACGGCGTCCATGTCTACAGCGGCCGTCCCTACTTCCAGCACGCGCCGCGCAACGCGACGCTGATCCTCGGCTACACGACGGTCGCGATCGACGAGATCGACGAGGGCGTGAAGCGGCTCGCGGCGGCGTATCGAAAGCTAGGTCTGTAGCGCGCCGGTCGCGGCGATGCGGCACGCCTCTTTCCAGCCGCGACGCGAATCGCGGATGTGACGCCGCGCCGCCCCGCGCAGATCCGACTCGCGCCACATGACTCGCGCCGCGTCGAGGTGCTTCCGCGCATCCGCGAGCAGCCTGCGCACGTGATCGGCTACCTCGCCGCGCGCCGTCTCGAGATGCGACTCGACCTGCTTCACTTCCGCGGACATGCGCGCCAGCTCGACCTGCGGAGGAGGCGTGGAGCGAAGGTCGCTCGCCAGTCCGGTCGCGCGCAGTGTCGCGATGAACCACTTCGCCGGATCCCAGTGATACCAGCGGATGCCGTTGCGGAAGTCGGCGGGAAAGCGGTGATGGAAGCTGTGATAGCCCTCGCCGAGCGTGAGCAGCGCGACGGCCCAGTTGTCGCGCGCGGAGACGTCGGCGTTATACGTCGGGCGGCCGAGGTAATGCGCGAGCGAGTTCACGAAGAAAGTCGTGTGATGGATGACCACGAGGCGGAGGAACCCGCCCCACAGCAGGCCGGCGATCGGATCGCCGAACAACGCGCCGATCAGCGCCGGCAGACCGAAGCCGCCGGCGATGAGGATCGTTTTGTACCAGCGGTCCTGCCACATCACGACCGGGTTCTGCAGCAGATCGGGCGTGTTCGCCTCCGTGTCCTGCGGCGGGTGATGGTGGAAGACCCACGCGATGTGCGCCCACCAGAAGCCGCGCTTGATGTTGTACGGATCCCAGTCGCGGTCGACGTACTGGTGGTGCACGCGATGTCCGACGGACCACCAGAGGATGGAGTTCTGCGCGGCCATCGCGCCGAAGAAGGCAAAGAAGTACTGCACCGGCCGCGACGCTTCGTAGCTCTTGTGTGAGAAGAGACGGTGATATCCGGCGCAGATCGAAATGCCGACCGCGGCGTACATGCCGAGCGCGAGCAGCGGCATCCAGAGATGAAAGCCGTGCAGCCAGGTGTAGAGCGCGGTGCCGACGATGCCGACGACCGGCGTCAACAGCAGGAACAACATCACTGAGATGTGTTTCTTGGGGCGGGTATTCAACTCCGGCCTCCGTTTCGTTCGTTCAACCGAACGCGCGCGAAAGGGATCGTGCGTGGGAGGTCGAGTTAATCGGTACTGATGACAACGGGGAGGTCGAGCGGCTCCATTCCGTGAGACGATCCGCCTCTATGCCATTTTCGAAATTCGGACTTCATCCAGATTTACTCAGTGGAATCAAAGACCTCGGCTTCACCCGGCCGACGCCGATTCAGAACGACGCGATGCCGCCGGCGATCGCCGGCAAAGACGTGCTGGCGGCCGCGGCCACCGGCAGCGGCAAGACCGCGGCGTTCGTCCTGCCGATCCTGCATCGCCTGATGGACAAGAAGCGCGGCACGACGCGCGCGCTGATCCTCACGCCGACGCGCGAGCTCGCGGCGCAGATCGACGAGCATCTCCGCGACCTCGCCACGCACACGCCGCTTTCCGGCGCGGCGGTGTATGGCGGCGTCGGCATGGGGCCGCAGGAGCACGCGTTCCGCAGCGGCGTCGACGTGATCGTCGCGACTCCGGGGCGCCTCCTCGATCACTTCACCCGCCCGTACGCGAAGCTCGCCGGCCTCGAGATCCTCGTGCTCGACGAAGCGGATCGCATGCTCGACATGGGTTTCCTCCCCGACATCCGCCGCGTGCTCAAGCACCTCCCGACGAAACGCCAGACGCTCTTCTTCTCCGCCACGCTGCCGCCGCCGATCGTGGAGCTGTCGCGCGAGATGCTGAGGAATCCGGCGATGATCTCGATCGAGCGCAAAGCGGCGCCGGCGACCGGCATCACGCAATCGGTCTTCCCGGTCTCGCAGGATTTGAAGCTGTCGCTGCTCGAGACGCTGATCGCGCGCGGCGAGATCCAGAACGCGATCGTCTTCACGCGCACCAAGCACCGCACGAATCGCGTGTACGAACAGCTCGAGGGGAAGAAGATCACCGTGGCCAGGATTCACGGCAATCGAAGCCAGATGCAGCGCACCGAGGCGCTGGCGGGCTTCAAGGCGGGCAAGTACCGGATCCTCGTCGCCACTGACATCGCGGCGCGCGGCATCGACGTCGAGGCGCTGTCGCACGTGGTGAACTTCGACGTGCCGAACGTGCCGGAGGATTACATCCATCGCGTCGGCCGCACGGCGCGCGCGGAGCTGACCGGCGACGCGATCACGTTCGTGGCGCCGGATGAGGAGCCCGACCTGCGCGCCATCGAGCGCGCGATCGGCAAGCGCCTGCCGCGCGTGACGGTCCCCGACTTCGATTACACGCGGAGGCCCGCGGAGAAGCTGGAGATCCCGATCCAGGAGCGCATCGCCGCGATCCGCGCACGTAAAGCCGAGGATCGCGCCCGCGCGAAGGCGAAAGCGGAGCGAAAAGCCGCCGCGCAGTCCGCGCCGCCTCAACGTAGGACGGGTTCTCCAACCCGTCCCTCCGCGCCCTCGCGCCCTGCGTCGCCCCCTCGTCCCGCGTCCCCCTCCCGCCCACCCTCAGCGCGGAGAAGTCGCCGCCGTCCTTAAAACGCGGCGCGCAGCGCTTCGAGATCCGCATGCGCTACGTCGCCGATGGCGACGTAGCGCAATCCACCCTTGCTCCACGAGACGCTCTCGAACACGTCGATGCGCGGCGCGGCGACGTCGCGGCCGACGAAGAGCGAGATCTTGTGTGCGCCCTTCGTCACCATCAGATAGGCGACCGGCTGTTCGTGTACGTACACGACGCGCCCGCCTGCGAGGCGGAACGGGGTGGCCCCGAGCTCGGGTATCGGGAACGAGAACGGCAACTTCCCCTCGAACCACGGCTTCACCGTGTGACGGTCGGTGGAGATGACGTCGACGGGATTCGCGCTGGCGAGGATCGTCGTGTGGAGATCGGCCAGCTCGGTGCTGCGCCGCGGAAAGGCGATCACGATCACCAGCGCCGCCGCGGCGGCGACGGCTGCCACGGCGGGCCAGACGCGCCTGCGCGGACGAAACGGGTGCGACGGTATCGTCCACGCCGCCTCGCGAATGGATCGCTTGAGCTGCAACTGCGCGACGAGCTTCCCTGCGCACGCCACACATTCGCGCAAATGGTCTTCGGTATCGGGAACACGCTCCGCGGCCAGCTCGCCGTCGGCGTACGACTCGATCGTCTGCGCAGAAAGATGTTCGTTCATCGCCTCTCCTGAATTCGTCGCCGCACCTTCGCGCGGGCACGTGTCAGCCGCGACGTCACCGTCCCGACCGGAATGGACAACGCCTCGCTGATTTCGCGGTAGCTCATGTTCTCCATGTCCGCCAGCAGCAGCACCTCGCGGAACTCGAGCGGCAGTTCGAGAATCGCCCGGCGCAGCTCCTCGGCATTCGCGTGATGCAGAAAAATCGTCTCCGGATCGCCTTCGGCCACGAACTGATCGTCGTCCTCGATCGGCTGCATCGCCGTGGCGCGCAATCCGGTGCGCGAGGTGAGAAACGTATTGCGCAGGATGCGGAACATCCAGGCGCGGAAGTTCGTCCCCTCGCGGAATGACGCGAAGCCGCGCAACGCCTTCAGATACGTCTCCTGCACGAGGTCTTCCGCCTCGTGCGCCTCGCCGGTGAGCCACCGCGCGTAGTTGTAGAGCGATGCGAACAGCGGCATCGCCTGCTCCTCGAACGTCATCTGTTACATAAAACCAACGACGGGCTGAAAAAAGCCCGAGGTCAGTTCTTCACCGCGAAAGGAGTCTGTTTCGCGATGAATCGAAGATCGTTCCTCAGACTTTCCGCCGCGTCGCTCGGCACCGGCGCGCTGCTGCAATTCACGCCGGCCAGCGCGGCGCTCTCTCACTTCGCCCGCCACAACGGCGAAGCGCCATCCCCCTTCTCGTTCGTACAACTGAGTGACACGCACGTCGGCCATCCCCTCGGTACGAGCGCGTTCGAGCGCGCGGTCGACACCATCAACGCGCTCGATGCACGCCCCGACTTCGTGCTCTTCACCGGCGACCTCACGCACGACAGCGAGGACGCCGGCGAGCACGCCAGGCGGATGAAACGATTCCAGGAAATCGCCGGCCGCCTGCGGGTGCGCAAGCGGTTTCACGTCCCGGGCGAGCACGACGCCGCACTCGACGGCGGGACGCTTTTCCGCGAGCACTTCGGCGATACGCACTACTCGTTCGATCACCGCGGCGTGCACTTCATCGGCATCGACAACGTGTCGGAAGGAAAGCCGATCGTCGGAAGCGAGCAGATCGCCTGGCTGCGGCGCGACGTCGCGCGCTTCCCGCACACGACGCCGATCGTCGTCTTCACGCACCGTCCGCTGTTCGATCTCAAGCCAGACTGGGAGTGGTTCACCACCGACGGCGATGATGTGATGAACGTCCTCGCGCCGTACGACAACGTCACGATCCTCTTCGGCCATATCCACCGCGCGCACCACCACACATCGGGCAACGCACGGCATCACGCGGCGCGGTCGCTGATCTTCGCCTTCCCCGACCCGGCGACGACCGAGGAGAAAAAGCCGCTCCCCTTCGACAAGGAGCATCCGTTCCGCAACCTCGGCATCCGGCAGATCACGACGCCGGCGCTCGCCATCAACGACATCGAGCTGACCGCCCGCGAGATCAGCGGCACGGAAGGCATACAGCAGTTGAACAAAGGAGGATTGCTGTGAAAAAGAGTCTGTTCCTGTTCGCCCTGGTCGTCGTCATCAATGCGAAACGCTTCGAGTTTTCGCCCAGCGAGGTCCATCTCAAACGCGGCGTGCCGGTGACGATCCGGCTCGTCAGCACCGATCGCAAGCACGGCCTCTCGTCGAAGGCGCTCGGCCTCGAGCTCGACGGGAACGACGAGGTGACGATCACGCCCGCCACCGCCGGAACGTTCCACGCCATCTGCGACCACTACTGCGGGGCCGGTCACGGCAATATGAAGATGACGTTCGTCGTGGAGTGAGCTACAGTTCCGCGGCAAAGAAACGGGCTGCGGAACGGAGAGTCATGGAATCGAGTCTGGAGATCGGTTTTCTGCGCGTCACCGAGAAAGCGGCGATCGCCGCGGCGCGCACGATGGGCTACGGCAAGCGGAAGTATTCGGACCAGGTCGCCGTCGAAGCGATGCGCGAGGAGCTGAACCGGCTCAAGATGCGCGGCTCCGTGGTGATCGGCGAGGGTGAGCGCGACAAGGCGCCGATGCTCTACGTCGGCGAGCCGCTCGGCCGCGGCTGGACCGAGGGCGAGATCTACCCCGAGGTCGACATCGCCGTCGATCCGCTCGAAGGCACGAATCTCTGCGCCACCGGCTCCCCCGGCTCGATCGCCGTGCTCGCCGCATCGGAAAAGGGCGGCCTGCTCAACGCGCCCGACGTCTACATGGACAAGCTGGTGGTCGGTCCGACCGCGTCGGAGTACGTCGATCTCCAGAAATCGGTCCAGGAAAACCTCGGGCAGATGGCCGAGGCGTTCAAGCGCGACGTCGATGAACTGACGATCATCGTGCTCGATCGCGAGCGCCATCATGACCTCATCGCGCAGATCCGCGAGGCGGGCGCGCGCATCAAACTGATCAGCGACGGCGATCTCTCCGCCGGCATCTCCGCCGCGGTTCGCGGCACCGGAATCCACGGTTCGATGGGCATCGGCGGCGCGCCCGAGGGCGTGCTCACGGCTGCCGCGATGCGCTGCCTCAACGGCCGGATGCAGGGCCGCCTCAAGCCACTCGAGAAGTGGCAGGAGGAACGGCTGCGGTCGATGGGCTACGTCGACGGCAACAAGATCTACGACACGGCGGAGCTGGCGTCGGGCAACGACATCATCTTCTCCGCGACCGGCGTGACCGACGGCGACCTCCTGCGCGGCGTCCGCTTCTTCGGCGGCGGCATCCGCGTCTCTTCGCTGTTCATGTCGCTGAAGACGGGACAAATCCGGTTCGTCGACACGATTTATCGCGAAGAGGGCTCGCACCTCGCGGTGAGCTTCACTTAGCCGGCACGGCCGGCTGCGTTGGTCGCTCCGCCTTCGGCACGAGCCGCGATGCGTTCGCCCTTCATGACTTCGAGCGGCGCAACGCGCCTGACATTCGTTCTGCCGCGCAGCCTTCCAGGGAGCCTCTGCATAAGAGACCGCGCGAAGCGTTGTGGGACAGGCACTCTTGCCTGTCCACTGTTGGGAGACTGGCGCCCAAGGACAGACAGGAGTGTCTGTCCCACACTTGTGCCGAGGCTCCCTAACTCGACGGCGACGCCCAGTCGATGATCGTGTAGGTGAACGGCAGAGCCATCCCGGCGTGCGATCTCGCTCCCGCGGCGTCACCCTTCATCGCTGCGGCGCGCATCTCGCGGACGTGCTTGCGGAGGTCGATCGCCGTGGCATGCGCCGTCTTGTTTCCGGCCGTGCCGGCGTAGATGCGATTGGCGAGCGAGTTGGCCTCGTTGCTGATCGCCTTCCAGACCGCCTCGGAGTAGGTGATGTTCGACTGCGCGTCGCGAAGCAGCGCGGCGAGACGCGTCGTGTCGTTGCACACGCGCTCGTGAGCAGCTCTGCGAATCTGCTTGACCGGCGCTTCCTGCGCGTAGGCGAGCAGCGGAAAGGCAGCGACAACTGCAATGAGGATCAGTTTCTTCATGCCCGGGGTGATGCGAGAAGCGCACCACGCCTCAGATCTTCATGAAGTCGCGGAACGCTTTCGGCAGCGCGGCGGTGAAACTGAGCTTCTTTCCGCTCGTCGGATGAACGAAACCGAGGAGCTTCGCGTGCAGCCCGAGGCGTCCGAGCGGATTCGTCTTCGCGCCGTACATCGTGTCGCCGACCACCGGGTGCCCCTTCTCCGACAGATGCGCGCGGATCTGATTCTTGCGTCCCGTCTCCAGCGTGATCTCGAGAACGGAGCAGTCGTGCGCGCGGGCGATGGTGCGGTAATGCGTGACGGCGCGTTTCGCCTCAGGATGTGACTCGTCGGCACTGACCATCTTCAAATCGCGCCGCTCGCGGAGGTGCGACTCGATCGTGCCGCGGATCGGATCGACGTAGCCCTCGACGATCGCCACGTAAACGCGATCGACGTCGTGCGCGGCGAACTTGTCCTTCAGCCGGTCGCGCGTCTCGAGGTTCTTGGCGAAGACGAGCACGCCCGAGGTCTCGCGATCGAGGCGATGGACGACGTGCACGCGTCCCTCCCCTTTCTGCTTCAGGTAGGCGTTGAGGTGCGCCTGCGCGGTCGTCGCTTTCTCACGCTCCGTCGCCACCGTGAGCAATCCCGCCGACTTGAGAACGACGAGCAGATCGTTGTCTTCGTAAAGCAGGCCGAGCGTCGAAGGAAGCGCGATGTTGACCGCCTTCTGCGAGACATCGACCTCCTCATCCTCGGCGATCTCGCGCTTCGCATCCTTCTCCACCTCCCCGTTCACGCGCACGCGCCCGTGCTGGAGAAGCTGGCGGAGCGTGGTGCGGGACGAGTCGGGGAAGAGCGCGGCGAGAGTGTCGAGCAGATTCACCGCGCCACTCTATCGCGCACGATAAACTGCGACCCATGGAATACAAGATCGTCGGCGACGTCATGCAGGCGCTGCAGATGGAACTGCAGCAGGGCGAAGAGGTCTACGCGGAAGCAGGGGCGATGCTCTACATCGGAGCGGGCATCGACCTGCAGGCGAAGATGCAGGGCGGCTTCATGAAAGGCCTGATGCGGAAGTTCCTGGCGGGCGAATCGCTCTTCATGAGCTGCTTCCGCGGCATCGCACCGAAAGCGAAGATGGCGCTGGCCAATCCGATCGCCGGAAAGATCTTTCCGATCGAGCTGAACGGCAACACGATCCTCGCCGAGCGCAACGCGTTCCTCTGCGCGGTCGGCAACATCGATCTCTCCATCGCCTTCACCAAGAAATTCGGCGCCGGCCTGTTCGGCGGCGAGGGCTTCATCCTGCAGAAGATCACCGGACAGGGCCTCGTCTTCCTCCACGCCGGAGGCAACATGCTGGAGTTCAACCTCGCGCCGGGCGAGCACCTCCGCGTCGACACCGGCTGCATCGTGTCGATGGCCGAGAGCGTGAAGTACGACATCCAGTTCGTCGGCGGATTCAAGAACGCGCTGTTCGGCGGCGAAGGCCTCTTCTACGCCACGCTGACCGGGCCGGGACACGTCACGCTGCAGACGCTGCCGTTCAGCCGCCTGGCGAACCGCATCGCCGCCGCCATCGGGGGCGGCCGCGGCGAGTCGAAAGGCCTCGGCGGCCTCGCCGGGGGCATCATCGGCGACCTCGTGTCGGGCGATTGACCGACCCCCAGTCACGGAATTTTCGTTATACTTCCATCCCCGTTTTTGACAGGTGGAGGAGGCGGCGATGGCTCATCGTCAATTGATTCGTTCGCGTCGTGGCAACGTGATCTTCGGCCTTCTGGGAGCGACCTACCTGCTGGTCGCGCTGACGCTGATCGGTGTGCTGCTCTACAGCACGCACGCCCAGCAGACATTCGCCGAGATCATCATCGAGGTGATCCTGATCTCCTGCGCGGTGACCGGGTTCTGGTTCGCGACGGAGAGTGCGCGGAACCTGCGGCATCACTGAGCGGCGCGCTCCAGTTCATCGAAACGCCGCTGCAGCTCGGTCGTCACCTCGCCGCGGCGGCTGTTGCCGATGATGCGCCCGTCGATTTCCGCGACCGGCATCACGCCCTGCGTGGTGCTCGTGATGAAGGCCTCGCCGAGGGTGAAGAGCTCCGCCTCGCGCAGCGGACGCTCGTCGACGCGGATGTGCGCGGCGATAGCGAGATCGATCACGTGGTCGCGCACCACGCCGGGAAGGATGTGCTCGTCGAGCGGATGCGTGATGATCCGTCCGTCGATCACGGCGAAGAAGCTGGAGCTCGCTCCTTCGCGCACCAGTCCCTCCTCCAGCAGCACCGCTTCGTCCGCGCCGGCGCGCTGCGCCTTCTTCTTGGCGATCGAGTTGGCGAGGAGGTTCACCGACTTGAGATCGCAGTGACGCCAGCGCTGATCGGGCGCCGTGATCACGCGGATGCCGCGCTCTTTCTTCGCCGCGTCGGGAAATCTGAAGCGGCGCGAGTAGGCGACCGCGGTCGGCGTCATCCCTTCGGCCCAGAAATGCGCGCGCTCGGCTTCGCCGCGTGAGACCTGGATGTAGACGATGCCGTCGTCGAATTCGGTGCGGTCGAGGAGCTCGCGCATCGTCGCCTTGAACGCGTTGACGTCGGGCCAGGGATTGGGGACCTCGATCTCGCGCAATCCGACGCCGAGTCGTTCGTAGTGCTCGGCGAGAAAAATCGGCGAGTGCCGAAGGAACTTGAAGACCTCGTAGACCGCGTCGCCGAACTGGAAGCCGCGATCCTCGACACCGAGCACGCGCTCGTCGGTGGTGGTGAATCTGCCGTTGATGTAGAGGACGTCAGGCATTCGCCGTCGCCTTGACGATCACCACGGTGCGGTCGTCCTCCCCTTCCCGTCCCCACTTCGCCACGCGCGCGAGCAGTTCCTGGCCGATCTCCTGCGCCGTGCGGTTGCGATGCTGCTTCACGATGCGCTGCAGGCGCTCCATGCCGAACTCGCGATCGTTCCGGTCGTGCGCCTCGACGATGCCGTCGGAGTAGAGGCAGAGCAGATCGCCCGGATCGAGCTTGGCGAAGCCGCGCGTGTAGGTCGCGTCGGGAGTCGGCCCGAGAACCGGTCCGCCGTTCTTCAGCAGCTCGATCCGATTTCCCTTCAGCAGGAACGGGTAGTTGTGCCCCGCGTTCGAGTAGATGAGGATGCCGCCGGTCTCCAGCTCGCCGTAGAAGAGAGACACGAACTTCGTGGTCATCCGGCTGCGATGGATGATGTGGTTCAGCTTCTCCATCGTCCGGATGATCTTGAAATCGCGGTCGGTGGCCATGCGCAGGCCCATGTAGATGTCGCGCACGACGAGCGCCGCGGGAAGGCCGTGACCCGAGCCGTCGGCGATGGCCAGACCGAGGATGTTGTCGGAGATCGGGATGAAGTCGTAGAAGTCGCCGCTGACGATCTCCGCCGGAACGGTCTTCCCCCAGATGTCGAAGCCGCTGTACTGCGGGATGCGCGACGGCAGGATCGACTGCTGGATGCGCTGCGCCTCGACGATGAGCGACTCGAAGCGCTCCGCGCGCAGCCGCTGGTTGACGGTGTAGCGGATGAGGTTGAGCGAGAAGTTGATGTCCTCGCGGCTCAATCCCGGCGCCACGTCGAAGGCGATGATGTAGTTGTCGTCCCCCGCCGCGATGGCCGCGAAGCGCTGCGCCCCGAGGCGATGCTCGAGCACCGGATCGACGCCCGGATCGTCGGCGTCCATGACGATGATCCCGTTCTCGATGACCAGCTCGACCGGTTTGTAGTCGCGCGGCACGGCGATGCCGAGACTCCCGTTGCTGCTCGACTTCCCGAACCGCCCGACGAGCATGTAGCAGTTGTCGTCTTCGGACAGCTCGTAGATCCGCCCGCCCGTGATCCCGAGCTCGACGCGGAAGTTCGTGGCGATCGTCTCCGCGATCTGCTCGATGGTGAAGCGGGTGGTCTCGGCAGACTCGATTTGTTCGAGGGTGCGTTCGACCTGGGTCAACAGACGCTTATAGTCCACGTTTTTAGCTCTTAGCTCTTAGCTCTTAGCTGTTAGCTCTTAGGGGGACGGGGGTCATCTTGCTCGTCCTCGATTTGCTTTTTTACGTTCGAGATGAGGCCGTTCAGGACCTTGCCGGCTTCCGCGGCTACTTCGCATGTTTCGGTGTAGGCCGCATCGTCGATGAACTTCAGGTTCTTCGATGCGTCGAGCTGCGTGACGACTTCGTACAACGAACCACGCGCTCGATACAAGAACTGCAGATAGTCTTTCTTCGTCTGCCGCCCTTTTCCTTCCGCGATGTTACTCGGGACCGACAACGCGGCCCGTCGAATCTGTTGCGTGAGGCCATACATCTCACGCTTGGGAAAGGACTCAGTCACGAGGTAGATCTTCGTGAGAAGCTCCATCCCCTTCTGCCACGCGACAACATCCCGAAACGAACCCATAGAAACCCTAAGAGCTAAGAGCTAAGAGCTAACAGCTCCGAGCATCATCGCAACTCGACCCCATCCAGAGCATACGGCGCCTTCACGCCCAGCACGCCCAGCACCGTCGGATACACATCCGCGATGTACGGCGCTCGCGTCGTCGCCAGCTTCCGGTTCATGAAGAAGATCCCCTTCACGATCTCGGGGTCGACGGAGCAGTGGTCGCCGCTCCAGACCTGCTTGTTGGGCTCCAGCGCGTTCTTCGGGATGCCGCCGAGGGCGGTCTGCCAGGAGACGCGGTAGCCGTCGTTGTTGGTGACGAAAAGGTCGGGGATCATGTTCGGGTCGAACTGCTTGTAGATCTCCTCGCGCGCGAGCACGCGGCGCACGGGGTGCTCGCCGTTCTCGGGATCGGTGAATTGCACGAGCCGCTGCTTCAGCTCCGCCTTGAGCGCCTCGGCCTCGGGGCCGGCGTTCACGATGCCCTGCGACTCACGCCCTTTCATGTTGAGGTAGACCTCGCCGAGGCCCATGGCGTAGGCGCGCGTCTTCGACCAGTCGACGTTCTCCCAGAACTGTCCCTGATCGAACAGCATCTCGACGTTGCGCTCCTTCACCTGCACGCCGCTCTTGAGCACCATGTAGCCGTTCATCACCAGCCACGTGTTGTAGTTGACCGACTTGCGGAACGAGGCGAAGCCGTGATCGCTGAGGACGATCAGCGTCGCGTTGTGTTTCTCCGCCGCTTTCATCGCGTCGCCGACGATGCCGTCCATCAGCTGATACGTCCGCAGCAGCGCGTCGCCCCACTTCGCCGCGAGCGCGGAGTCGTACGCCGGATGCTGTGGGTCCATCAGCCGCCAGAAGACGTGTCCCACGCGATCGGGAAATTCGAAGCACTGGACCATCAGGTCTTTGTCGCCGTCGAGGAACGCGTCGAACATCTTCCGGTTCTGCTCGACGGTGAAGTTCATGTCGTCCCAGAACATCTGCTCGTCCGCGAAACCCTCGGAGATGGCCCACGTGTCGATCTGCCACCCGAGCGTTTTGTACAACCCGTACTGCTTCGCCACCTCGGGCGCCCACTTCACCGGCGTCGAGATGCGGAGGCCCGGCGGCAGATTGCGCGGATCGAAGTTGATCGGCGAGAGGTAGAGCTTCACCTCGGGGGCAACGCTGATCAGATGGAAGCGGCTGATGCCGCGCAGCTTGATGATCGGATTGAACGGGAAGACGAAATCGGTCCAGCCGCTCCACTCCCCCGGCTTCAGCGTCAGCTTCTGACCGCTCTCCTCGATGGTGATCGACTGCCGGTCCTCGGCGACCGTGATGGTCATCGGGATCGAGATGTACGGCGGCTCCTTGAACAACTTGTTCGGCGGGCCCTGGATCTGCGTCGGAATCACGCCCTTGTTGTCGACGAGCTGCACGACCTCGATCGAGAACTCGTTCGAGCCGCTGCCGCCGCCGCGATGAAAGTCGAGCTCCGAGGTGAAGTAGAACGGCTTGCCGACGCGGCCGGAGACGTCGGGGACGCCGAGGCCGGAGAGCATGTGCCCGTCGTCGAAATCGGTGGCCGGAAATGTCACCGGCACGTGCACGACCATCGACTTCTTGCCCGCTTTCGCCGCGACTTCCCAGAACGGAATGCCCTGCCTGCGATTGATGACGCCGGGACGGGTGGTGGGGAGGTATTTGTGCGCGGCGTAGAACGCGCCGCCGGCGGCGAGCAGCGCGAACGCGAGGACGACGAGACGCGCGCGCTTGATCGGAAAGGCGAGCAGCGCGAGCAGCAGGAAGATCGCGCCGGCAGCGGCGTACGGAGTCTTGTCGCCGAGGAGGAACGGCTCCTTCGTTTCATCGAACGCGGCGAAGACCGGGAGGTAGGTCTTCGGGTCGCGGCGCAGGAAGTCGAAGATGCCGGTGCGCCCGGGATCGATGCCGGTGGAGAAGGTCGACCACGACACCGGCGTCTGCGCGGGGGTCGTCGGCAGCAGCGGCCGGAACGTGCCGGCGTCGCGCAGGCGCGCCATGTTCGGCAGCTTCCCTTCATTCATCCACTTCTCGGTGTAGCGCGCGTCGACGCCGTCGAAGCCGAGGACGATGACTTTCTGTTCGGCAGCGGAGAGGGAGAGCGCGACGAACAGTGCGAAAGCCGTTGCGAACAAACGAATAGCGGGCGGGCACATGCGGCGGCATCATACTTGTACGATTCCCTGCCCGTAAGGAGTGAATCGATGCGTCGGACATGGATTGGATTGTTGTGCGCGGCAGTACTGATCGGTTGCGGTGGCGGCGGCACGGAAAAGAAAGCGGCGTCGGGTGACAAGGACACGCTGGTGATCGCCTTCGACGGATCGCCCTCGAACCTCGACCCCCGCGTCGGGACGAGCACCTACGACGGCCGCATCTGGGACATGGCGGCCAGCGGCCTGATCAAGCTGACGCCGACCGGCGATTTCACCGGCGACCTGGCGGAGAAATGGGAGACCCCGGACGACAGGACGATCGTGTTCCATCTCCGGCCGGGAGCGAAGTTCCAGGACGGGCGTCCGGTGACGGCGAAGGACATCAAGTTCACCTTCGACTCGATGATGCCGGAGACGTTCAACAGTCCGAAGCGCTCGGGATACGCGGCGGTGGCCTCGTTCGAAGCGCCCGACGATCAGACGTTCATCATCAAGCTGAAGGAGCCGAACGCCGGCATCTTCGACAACCTGACGTTCCTCGCGGTGCCGCAGGGCGCCGATCCGAACAACCGCACGCCGATGCTCGCCGGCGCGTATCGCATCACGGAGTTCAAGCCGGACGAGCGGGTCACGATGAAGGCATTCGACCAGTGGGTCGGCGGGAAACCGAAGATCCCGAACGTCATCGTACGCGTCGTCCCGGACGCGACGACGCGCGTGCTCGAGCTGCGGCGCGGCTCGATCAATTTCGAGATGAACTCGATCCCGTACGATCAGGTGGAGCCGTTCAAGAAGAGCTCCGACTTCAAGGTCGTGACGTCGCACGGCGGCGCGTATCAGTACATCTGCTTCAACCTCAAGGACCCGATCCTGGCGAAGAAGGAAGTGCGTCAGGCGATCGCGCATGCCATCGACCGCGGCCGCATCGTGCGCGATCTGCTGCACGGCTACGGCGCGGTGACCGATTCGATCTTCCCCGAGGGCCACTGGGCGCGCGCGGCGAGTCTGCCGACGTTCGCGTACGACGCGAACAAGGCGAAGCAACTGCTCGACGCCGCCGGCTACAAGCAGAACGGCACGGCGCCGCGGTTCAAGCTCGTCTACAAGACGTCGACCGACGCGGAGTCGAATCAGCAGGCGGAGATGATCCAGCAGATGCTGAAGGACGTCGGCATCGACATGCAGATCCAGACGAGCGAGTTCGGCACGTTCATGGACGACGTGAAGAACGGCCGCTACCAGATGTTCTCGCTCCGCCGCGCCGGCATCTCCGACCCCGACTTCTACTACACGATCTTCCACTCGAAGAGCCTCGCCCCGAACGGCCAGAACCGTGGCTACTACATCAACCCGAAAGTCGATCAGCTGATCGAGCAGGGACGCTCGACGTTCGATCGCGCGAAACGGAAAGAGGCGTACGACGAGGTGCAGAAGATCCTGGCGGAGGACCTGCCGTACGTCTCCCTCTACCACCGCGACAACGTGGCCATCATGCGGAGCAACATCGACGGGTTCGTGATGTATCCGAATGGGTTTTTGATTTCGGTGCCGCAGATGTCGATCAAGTGAGAGTTGCCGGTTGCCGGTGACCAGTTGCCGGCAACTTGGTAACCGGAAACCGGCAACCAATTCCCAGCCGTCCAGTGGCGACATCCTCGCAGCCCGGGAGCCGGCACAGGGGATTGCCGGCTCGCGAGAATGCCGCCACTGGGCGGCTGGGGCGCAAAGTCCGTGCAGCGCTCGCATCCCGCCGGCCTCCAAGTTTTCGGGAGGAAGGAAATCGGAGAACAGCCACACGCTGTCTTCGACCGGAGGCCGGACGGGGTGCCGGCGCTGCAGCAGCGACTCGACGAGTCCGCTGTGTCAGCGCGCCGGCGGGGAGCGGGGGTCGGCGTGCTTCGCGACGGCGAACGACACGCGGGCGACCGGGCGCACGGTGATGCGCGCGATCGCGGTCAGGCCGAAGATGAGGGCGATGGAGACGAGCACCGCGGCGAGCACTTCGTAGGTGTCGCGGTCGGCGCCGAGGTCGTCGGAGACGGAGATGATCGGGAAGAGAAGCGCGGCGCAGCAGAGGAGCGCGGCGACCGCATGCTTGCCGCGCGTCGAGCCCGCCTTCGGCAGCAGGACGACGAACGCCGTCGTCGCGACGGCGGCCCAGGCGAAGTTCAGGAAGATCTCAGCCATGCTTCAAAAGAAGTGGAGCGGCTCAACGCGAGCCGCTCCACTCACAATCAATATACGTCAGTCACCACAGACGGTTTCGATGAGAATGGCACAAACCTGATACGGATCCATGTTCGCGGCCGGACGGCGATCTTCGAAATAGCCCTGGCCGGCTGCGGTCGTCGCCATCGGGATGCGCACCGACGCGCCGCGATCGCTGATGCCATAACGGAAGGCGTGAATCGGCGCCGTCTCGTGCAGACCGGTGAGCCGCTCCTCGTTGTGCGCGCCGTAGACCTTGATGTGGTCGTCGTGCCGCTTCTCGAGCTTCTTCATCGCCTCTTCGATCACCTTGATGCCGCCCTCTGCGCGCATCGACTTCGTGGAGAAGTTCGTGTGCGCGCCGGCGCCGTTCCAGTCGCCCTTCACCGGCTTCGGATAGAGCGTCGCGCTGACGCCGAATTCTTCACCGATGCGATAGAGCAGCCAGCGCGCCAGCCAGAGCTCGTCGGCGATGTCGGGCGCCCCGACCGCGCCGATCTGGAACTCCCACTGCGCCGGCATGACCTCGGCGTTCGTGCCGACGATGTGGATGCCGGCGCGGATGCACGCGTCGGCGTGCGCCTCGACCACTTCGCGGCCGAAGACTTCATCGCTGCCGACGCCGCAGTAGTAGCCGCCCTGCGGCGCGGGGAAGCCCGACTCCGGCCAGCCGAGGGGACGGTTCCCTTCGAAGAACGTGTACTCCTGCTCGATGCCGAACCACGCATCGTGCTCCTTGTACTTCTCCGCCACTTCGCGAAGACGCGCGCGGGTGTTGCTCCAGTGGACGCTGCCGTCGGGATTCAGGACTTCGCACAGCACGAGGAGGTCGTGCTCGCGGTGCAGCGGGTCGGGGACGATCTTCACCGGGCGGAGCAGGAGATCGGAAAAATGCCCGCTCGCCTGCGAGGTGCTCGAGCCGTCGTATCCCCACTCCGGAATGTCGCCGACGTGTTTGACCGGACCGTCGAGAATCTTGGTTTTCGAACGGAGCTTGGCCGTCGGTTTCTGTCCATCAATCCAAATGTATTCGGCAGTGATCTTCGCCAATGCGGGACCTCCTCAAATGCGTGAAATTGTGAAAGAAAAATGAGGCTAAAGGGTGGATGACGGAGAATAGCAGAACCGCCGGAGAGTGTCAGGGGTTGGGAAACGGGAAGCGCGCGACACTCCGTCGAGGGAGGGAGAAACACCATGACGGCTACCTTTTCGGTCACGAAGCAGACGCCGCCGGCTGACCGCGAGACGGTGATCCGGCTGGGCGAGCTGCTGTTCAAGTTCGCCGAGGCGCATGAGAAAGATACGTTCACCGGGGCGGCGCTGAAGGCGCTTTTCGAACACACGTTGAACAATGCGAAGAAAGCCCGGAACATCGAGGCGCTCGTCCGCCACTGGGAGGAGAGCCGCGAACCGTTCAGTTCCAGTGTTGTCGCCGAGGCGAAGAGTGAGAAGGTGCTTCCCCCACGGCGCGTGCTGATCACCGTAGCGGCGATGAAAAAGACACTGAATCTCTTCGACAAGCCGGAAGATTTCTAGCGATGCCGAAAAAGCTCGTGCTGTACGACGACCACGGGACGGTGCTCGCCGAGATCGATGTCGGGCAAGTGAAGGCGCTCGTCAAGGATGAAGCGGCGCTGCCAAAAAATCTCGAGTGGTACAAGGAGTCGCTGACCTGGTTCATCACTCTCGCCATCGGCGCCGCGGTGCTTGGTCTCGGCTTCTTCGACAAAGGCACCTCCTCACCTCTGCAACGGAATGGCTTCGCCATTGGCGGTGCAATCCTCGGGCTCGCCGTCATCTTCGGCCTGTGGGCGCATCTGAAACTCCTGCTCTACGCGAACCATCGCGAGCTCGGAGAGACAAAAGAGAAGCTGAAGCCGATCATCGAAATGTTCAATCGGTGGTACGGCGCAAGCCTCCTCTTTTTCTTCCTCGGCCTCTTTGCCTTCGGTTTCGTGGCGATGGTTAAGGTGTTGACCACCACGGGTGAGGACGTCGGATACACGGTGAAGACCGCAGTGGTGGGAAATACGGGCGGCGCGATCATCGTCGACAATTCGACGCACGCGTCGTGGTTCGTGCAGGCCGACGCCGCCGGGATCGTCCACGCCGCGCAGCTCGCCACTCCCACGCCAACTCCAGTCGAAGTCGTTCGCACGCGGCCGGCGTGGGTCAGGTGGGGAAGCATCGCGCATCGTCTCCATCTGATGCCGGCCGATCAACGGCAGAAATTCGGGCTGCGTCCTCTGCCGAAAGACGCCGACGTTGTGAGATTCGACGGAGCGGCTATCCGCGCCTGCTCGTCGCCGACGGTGTGTAAAACGATTGCCCTTAGCCCGAGCGGAACGAACTACGTCTGGACCGATGAAGAGGACGTCGTCACTGCGCCGCATGCGACAGCGAACGTACGCGAGCGCGTACGGCACGCGCGGGCGGACACTGGAACCGTCGAAGAGCGATACCTGGACGAGCATGGGCAGGTCACGCCGCCGGCAGGCGCCGCGAATCTCCACCTGTTCGACACGCCATGAAGCCGAAGGTCGCGGTCGTCGTAGCGCTCATTGCCTTGGTCGCGATCATCGCGGTATTTCTGGCGCTGCCGCAGGCCATCCCGCAGGATCCGTGCTATCACCGCTTCGTCGACAAGCGTCCGTTCTGCGAAATCCCGAACGGGTGGAACGTCATCTCCAACATTCCGTTCCTCATCGTCGGAATCGTCACATTGATGTCGCTGAAGAGAATCAGGATGACCGGCAATGCGATCACTACTTTCGCGTTTGCGGCCGGATTGATCTTCACGACCTTCGGCTCCGGCGCGTACCACTGGCATCCGGCCGACGCGACCCTGTTCTGGGATCGGATCGGCATCGTTATCTCGGTCATGGCTCTAGTGGCGCTGCTGGTGGAGGAGTACGCGGGCGGCTACGCGATCGTCACGCTCATCACCGCGGAGATCATCGGCATCGGCAGCCTGCTCTGGTGGTACGCGGGAAACGATCTGCGGCTCTACGGTGTCGTGCAGTTCTTTCCCGCACTGCTGATCGTAGTTCTGCCAATGTTCTTTCGTCCCCGTCACAGCGCGCACGGCCTGCTGACGCTGGTCATTGCGTTCTATGCCATCGCGAAACTGTTCGAGACATACGACGGTGAAATCTACCGGCAGCTCTATTTCGTCAGCGGACATGCCCTGAAACACTTCGCCGCCGCGCTGTCGACGGCCGCGGTCTGGCTCTGGATGATGCGCCGTCAGCTCATCGCGGTGGAGAGCTCGCCGCCCGGCTCGGGAGTCAGGTCCTCGCCCACCCGCGAGATCACGACCTGATTCTTTCCCTGCGACTTGGCGCGGTACATCGCGGCGTCGGCGCGCTTGAGCAGCGTGTTCTTCTCCTGCTCGATCGGCAACGCCATCTCCGCGTCGGGCGCATGCTGCGCGATCCCGATCGACGCCGAGAGGATCCCGCGCAGGTGCAGCGGCGGCATGGAGAAGCCCCATTCGCGATCGAGGAAGCTCGCGTTCTCGATCGTCGCCCGGATCTCCTCCGCGATGCCGAGCCCCTCCTCGAGGGTCATGTTCGGCAGGATCATCACGAACTCGTCGCCGCCGTAGCGCGCGACCGTGGCGTCGCCGCGCTGCACGATCCGCTTCAGATGAAAGCCGACCTCGCGCAAGACCTGGCTGCCGGCGAGATGGCCGTGGCAGTCGTTGATGACCTTGAACCGGTCGAGGTCCATGAAGATCAGCACCGCCTCATTCCCCGTCTTCCGCGCCTCGGCCAGCGATTCGGTCAGGCGCACGTTGAACCAGCGATCGTTGTAGAGACCGGTGAGGTCATCCTTCTTCGCCAGCTCGTGCGCGCGCCGCGCGTCGAGCGCGTTCTGCAATGTGAATGACGTGTAGCCGGCGAAGATCTCCAGCAGCGTCATGTCGCGCTGCGTGAACGCGTCGCCGTCGAGCCGGTTGATCAGCTCCAGCACGCCGCAGACGTGCTTGCCGATGTAGATCGGGACGCAGACGATCGAACGCGTGTTGTGTCCGATCTTCTGATCGATGTCGGAGAAGAAGAACTGGTCCTCGTTGACGTCGGTCGAGAGATACGGACTGCCGGTCTGATAGACGCGGCCGACGATGCCGTTCTGCGCGGAGAGCCGCTGGCCGATCAGGTCGCGGCTCGATTGTCCGAACGTGGCGATGAAGACGAGATCGTTGTCCTTGCGCGATGCGACTTTGCGAAACGGATCGTCGAGCAGGATCGACCCCGATTCCGAGGGGACGAATTCGTAGGCCTTCTGCAGAATCTGGCGGAGCACGAGGTCGAGATCCACCTCACTCCGCAGCGTCAGCCCGGCCTTATGGCGCTCGAGAAACCGTTCGAGCTGCGGGACCTCCAGTGAGTGGAACTGGATCATGCATCCTCAGCTTCAACAGAAGTTTCGATTATAAGCGCCTCCTGTTCGAACGAGATACGACGATAGGCCTCATGCGCCGGCATCCCCGCCCGGCGATTCGCGACGTACTCGCGCAAATAGCGCCAGTAGAACCTGAACAATCCGACGCGCTCGATCTGTCGCACGTGTACGAGCTCGTGCGCGAGGATACGCTGAAGCGCTTCACCCGCGAGCGTTTCGGACAGATAGACGCGGCGCCATAGAGTGATGGCGATGACGTCCCGTCGCAGGAACGGCCGAAGCCAGAAGGGGAAGCCTTTTCGATACATGCTCTTAGCTCTTAGCTCTTAGCTGTTAGCTCTTCAGCTCCAGCTCGCGACGAACTTTCGTGCGGTTCTCCTAAGAGCTAAGAGCTAACAGCTAAGAGCTGGGAGCTACAATCCCGCCATGCGCACATCGTTCCTTCTTGCACTCCTTCTCGCCACGCCCATCTTCGCCCAACAGGACTTCTCCAAAGTCGAAGTGAAGGCGACGAAAGTCGCGGGCTCGATCTACATGCTGACCGGCGCCGGAGGCAACATCGGCGTCTCGGTCGGCGAGGACGGCATCGTCATCGTCGACGATCAGTTCGCGCCGCTCGCGCCGAAGATCAAGGAGGCATTGAAGGGGATCACCGACAAGCCGATCCGGTTCGTCCTCAACACGCACTATCACGGCGATCACACCGGCGGGAACGAGGTCTTCGGACGCGAGGCGCCGATCATCGCGCAGACGAACGTCCGCAAGCGTCTGCAGAGCGGCTCGAAGATCCCCGGCCGCGAGACGCCGCCGTCGCCAAAAGAGGCGCTGCCGGTCGTGACGTTCGACGAGAAGGTCTCGGTCTGGGCGAACGGAGAGGAGATCAAGGCGGTCCACTTCCCGCACGGACACACCGACGGCGACTCGGTGATCTTCTTCACGAAGTCGAACGTCGTGCACATGGGTGACGACTTCTTCAACGGCTTCTACCCGTTCGTCGACGTCGACAACGGCGGTAGCGTGAAAGGCCTCATCGCCGACGTGCAGAACGTCGTCAACACGATCCCCGACGACGCGAAGGTGATCCCCGGCCACGGCCCGCTCTCCGACAAGGCAGGCCTCAAAGCGTTCCTCGACGTGCTGAAGGCAACGTGGAATGCGGTCGACGCGGGACGCAAGGCGGGCAAGACGGTCGAGCAGCTGAAGACGGAGAAGGTGCTCGAGCCGTGGGAGTCGTGGGGCAAGGGCTTCATCAAGACCGACAAGTGGATCGAGACGCTGTACAGCGAGACAGCGAAGCCGTGAAGCGGCTGCTGATCGTCCTGCTGATTGCGCTTCCCATCTTCGGGGCGAAGATCGAGAAGCAGACGCTCACGTCGCGCGGCGAAACGCGGACCTACTACCTCTTCGTCCCGGATGGCATCGACGCGGCGAAGCCGGTGCCGCTGATCATCACGTTGCACGGCTCCGGCCGCAACGGGCTGACGCTCGTCGACAAGTGGATGCCGCTCGCGCAGAAGGAAAAGATCATCCTCGCCGGTCCTGACTCGACAGTCTGGAAGCAGTGGGGCGCGCCGGAAGACGGTCCGGTGCTGCTGCACGATCTGGTGGAGTCATTGAAGGCGAAGTATCCGATCGACGAGCGGCGCGTCTACCTGTTCGGCCACTCCGGCGGCGCGATCTTCGCGCTGGAGATGGGACTGATCGAGTCGGAGTACTTCGCCGCGATCGCCATCCATGCCGGCGCGCTCCCCGAGGAGAACGCGTCGATCATGGACCACGCAAAGCGGATGATCCCGGTCGCGATCATCAGCGGCACGGACGATCCGTTTTTCCCGATGAAGTACGTGCGCAACACCCGCGACGAGCTCCAGAAACACGGCTTCATCGCGGAGCTGACGGAGATCCCGCATCACACGCACGACTACTACACGACGGCGGGCGCGACGAACAAGATTGCGTGGGATTTCCTGAAGAAGTACGCGATCGAGGACGAGCCGCACTTCATCGATTACGCGAACATGCGCTGATCGTCACCGCTTCTTCAACGACAACGTCAACTCGAACGTCGCCACCGGCTCATCCCCCAGTTTCTTCGGACAGGTGGCGACGATGTGCACCGTCGACTCCTGGCGCTCGCCGCTCTCGATCGCGCGGCGCACGGTCTCCTGAATCGCCGGTCCGTCTTCGCAGGTGAACACCACGTCGGCCTCCGGGCGCTTGAGGAAACTCCCCTTGATGTCCTTGAAGACGAACGAGAGGCTCACCTTCTGCTGCTGCATGAGGTGAAAGGCGATCAGGCCGCCGGAGACGTCGGCGCCGATGCAGAGCGCGCCGAAGTACATCGATCCGAGGTGGTTCTTCGTCTTCCAGTTCAGCGGAATGCGGACCACGCAGCGGCGCTCGTTGACTTCGAGAATCGCCGGCGACGCGAGCCAGAGGAGAAACACGTTCTTCAGCGCCCAGAGCCGGACGCCGAGCGTTTGCTTGTTCATCGCCTCAGCTTACTGCGATCGATCTTCCGTTTCGCATAAACGACGGTCATCCGATCGAACAGCGCGCGCGGCACGAAGCGCAGCGTCCGCGTCAGGATCGACATCGGCAGCGGAAACTCGATCACCGCCTTGCCGCGCTCCAGACCGTCGGCGATGTACTTCGCCGCGCGCGGCGCCTGCCAGAGAAACGGCATGCTCTTGTTCTTCTCCGTCATCGGCGTGGCGACGAAGCCGGGATTGATGATCGTCACGCCGACGTGGAGCGGACTCAATTCGATGCGGCTCGCCTCGAGAAACGACTGCATCGCCGCTTTCGTCGCGGAGTAGACCGACGACGACGGCAGTCCGCGATGTCCGGCCAGCGACGCGACGCCGGCGAACCGTCCGGCGCGCCGCTCGATCATCGACGGGACCACGGCGTCGAAGAGGTACATCATCCCGAGGACGTTCACGCGGACCATCTGCTCGGCATCGTCGACGTTGAACTCGAAGGCGAACGACGGGACGCCGATGCCGGCGTTGGCGATGGCGAGATCGAACGGACCGCCGAGCTGCGACTCGCCGCTGCGCACCGCATCACGCACCGCAGCGGCGTCGCGGACGTCGCATTCGATGCCGACCGTGCGTGGAAGCTCGGCGGAGAGTTTCGCCAGGAGATCGGCGCGCCGCGCGAGCAGCGCCAGCTCCCAGCCGCGCGACGAAAGCTCGCGGGCGAGCGCCTCGCCGATGCCGCTCGAAGCGCCCGTAATGACTGCGCGTTTCGTCACAGCCGGCGATTATGTCACGCGGGATAATGACGTCATGCTGCCCCTGCTGCTCGCAGGCATCATCTACCACTTCACCACGACGTTCGCCGACAGCCACGGCACGGCGCGATCGTCCGGCAACGTGTACGCGGAGGGCGCGAGCTATCGCTTCGAGCTCGATCCGTCGCCGGGACGGACGCGCGAGTTCGACGTCGCCATCTCGCGCGACGGCGACCACACCGCGGTCCTGGTCAACAACGCAAAGCGGACGTATCACGATCGCGTGCGGGTGTCGGCGAAGACGCGCTCGTCGATCCTCTTCCAGTTCCCCTTCCCCGGCGGCGAGACGGTCGGCAAGCCGATCGTGCTGCATCGCGAGGAGGGCATCGAGACCGTGGCCGGACATCCGGCGAAGAAGCACGTGATCACGGTCGAGTACCGGCTGACGTCCGAGGATGACGACACGGTCGTCAACGCGACGGTGCACGCGACACAGACGCTCTGGTGCGCCGAGGACCTGCCGCGTCTCCCGTTCGAGCGCGAGATAACGACGGGATGGACCGCGATCGATCGCGACCTGAAGCCGGTCACGTCGTCCATCACCGGCATGACCCTCGGCAGCGAGCTGGTGGTCAAGCGGACGTTCGAAGGCGGCCCGACGATCACCGAGACGACGAGGACGGTGATCGACTCGATGAAAGTCGAAGAGGTGCCGTCGGCGAGGTTCGCGGTGCCGCCCGATTTCGCTTACGACAACGCGCCGATGGCGCCGCGGCGCGAATAGTCACTCGAACGTCGGCAGCTTCACGCGATCCTTGAACACCGCCTCGAAGAGATCGCCGACCTTCGCCAGGCGCTCCGGCATCGTGCGCAGGTTGTACTTCTTCGGATCGAGCTTCTTCGTCACCTCGCTCCATTTCAGCGGCGCCGAGACCGGCGCGCCGTCGATCGCGCGGAGCGAGTACGGCGCGACGATCGTCTTCCCGTACCCGTTCTGCATGCAGTCGAGGTAGAGCCGTCCGCGGCGCTGATTCAGCGCGCGCTCGACGGTGAACGCCGGCACCGACGCGGCGATCGCGCCGGCGATGTGGCAGGCGAAGGCGTTCGCGTCCTCGTGCGAGTAGCCCTTCGCCAGCGGGACGAAGACGTGGATGCCGCGCTTGCCGGAGGTCTTCGGCACGCTCGGCAGCTTGAGGTTGTCGAGCAGTTTGCGGACGATGATCGCCGCGTCGATCGCCTGCTCGATCCCTTTGTCCTTCGCCGGATCGAGATCGAAGACGATCCAGTCGGGCTCCTCCAGCTTCGGCTCGTGCGAGTTCCACATGTGAACCGTCAACACCGACATCTGCGCCAGCCAGCGCAACGCCTCGGGACTGTCGGCGACGAGATGGCTGACGGTCTGGCGGCTCGAGACGCGCGTCGGCGTCGCGATCGTGGGGAGCCACGACGGCGCTTCCTTGCCGAGGTGCTGGTGAAACCACGACGGCCGATCGATCCCCTGGTTCCAATGCTCGAGCGAGAGCGGCCGTCCCGCGAGCGCACGCATCATCGGCTTGGCCATTGCGTCGTAGTAGGCAGCGACGTCTTCCTTCGTGAATTTGTCGCGCGGATAGAGCACGCGCTCGGGGTGAGTGAGAGTGACCTTCGGCAGACCAGTTGCCGGTTGCCGGTTGCCGGTTCCCCGTTTCTGCTGTCCGCTGTCTGCTGTCCGCTGTCTGGTCACAGCCACGGGCACCTCCTTCACCACCTCGGCCGGCGCCTTGTCCTCGCGCAACCCGAGGAACGACGGATGGCGCAGGCGGTTGTCGCCCGTCCATTCGGTGAACGCGACCTGCGCGACGAGCCGCGGCTTCACCCAGGTCGCGGTACGTACGCGCGGCGCGTCCTTCGCCATCGGCTGCGGCACGATGTCCTTCGACAGCTCGTCCTTCAGCCAGACGCGCAGCTTGTACGAGAAGCCGGTGCCGACCTTGCCGGCGTAGTGCAGCTCGCCGTCCTTGCCGAACACCGCGAGGTGGAGCGAGCCGATCTCGCGCGTGGAGTGCGTCGACGGCTGAAATCCGATGATCACCAGCTCCTGCTGATTGAGCGACTTGATCTTCAGCCACTCCTTCGAGCGCCGCGTTTCGTATGTCGAGCCGCGGCGCTTGGCGATGATCCCCTCGTACCCGTCCTTCGCCGCGTCACGCAACGCCTCGGTCCACGGCTTTTCGATGATCTCCGCGATCTTGACGCCGGCGGGCGGACGTCGCAGCACTTTCTCCAGGAGCGCGCGCCGCTCTTCGTACGGCTTCGAGCGGAGATCCTCGCCGTCGAGCCAGAGGATGTCGAAGAAAAAAATCAGCTCGCGATTTCCCTGCTGCAGCAGTTGAAAGCGCGGCGCCCCTTTTTCGTCGAGCGCAACGATCTCGCCGTCGAGCACGACCTCCTTCGCCTTGATCTTCGACACCGCCTCGGCGATGCGCGGGAAGCGCGGCGCGAGGTCGATCTCGTTGCGGCTCAGCATCTCGATATCGCCGCCGGCGATGGCGACGACCGCGCGGAAGCCGTCGTACTTCAGCTCATAGATCCACAACGCCTCGTTGCCGGGCGGCTCGGTCGTGAGCGTCGCCAGCATCGGCGGGAAAACGCGGCGCAGCAGTTGTCGCGGCTTCATGCGGTCATCACGTGCAGCTCATCGAACCCTTCGTCGAGCGCCGGCGCCTGCAGCTTTTTTCTCGTGGTGAAGATCGCGACGTTGGGAACGCGCGCCCGCCCCTCCCGTCCGCGATTGCGCACGATGCAGACGCTTGCGTCGACGTCGAAGAAGACCCCGACGATCTTCGCGCCGAAGCGCCGTCCGAGGGCGATGAGCGGCGCACGTGCCTCGCGCGACGGGTTCGTGTTGTCGACCACGACGCTGCGTCCCGCGGCGAGTGCCGCTTCGATCTCCCGCCACTGGCGCTCGTCCCGCGCTCGCACATTCGGCATCAGGTCTTTACTCACATGCACGTGCGTTGCCGCGTAATGCTCGCGGTAGTACGTCGATTTGCCGGAGCCGGGAAGGCCGGTGAAAATGACCAGCTCGAGCACGATGTCACGCTACATCAAGAACGTCGCCCGCGTCGCCAGCTCCCTCGGTCCATCCGAGGAACGCGGCTATACGATGTGGGTCGGCTACGAGATCGTAGGCGTCGACGACGATCTCTCGCACCTCGGATTGCACAAGCTCGACGGCACGGACGATCGCGGCGTGACGAGCTTCACGCTCGTCGAGCCGGACGACATCGCGATGTACGAGAAGCTCGGGCTCAAGCCAGGCGGCCGGTGATCCGCAGATAGCAGTCGTCGCCGCGCAGCACCTGCACCGCGCCGACGCTCTCCCATTCGCGGAAGCGCGCCTGCACGCGCGGATGCTCGATCGCTTCGCCGAGCATGAGCGCGAGGACCTGGCGCGGGATGATGGTCACGCCGCGCGTGCGGCCGCGGTCCATGCCGACCTGCAGCGCGTCGAGGCGGAACTCGATGTCCTCCTCGAGCAGCGTGCCGCCGGCGGCGAGCGCGGCGCCGAGTCCGAGAAAACTCTCGAACGGCATCGGACTGAAATCCATCACTCCGTGCGCGCGCAGCACATCGTCCGGCAGGTCTTCGGCCAGGACGAGACCCGGCACCTCGGTGCCGATGCCGTCGATCTCCCAGCCGATCCAGCGTTCACGGCCGAGCAATGCGAGTTTCTGGATGTAGCGCGCCATCAGGGAACCCGGGCGCAGGGTAGCGCCTGAGATCAAAATGGTGCGTGACCCGGCTCACAGTCACGTCTGTAACGATTTTGTAACACCACATTCGACTCTTCGGTCCCTCCAAGTACATGGGGCAACCGGATCTCCTCGCTTACCGGAAACCTCTCCCGCCGGCGCCGGCAGTGCCCCTCACTGCCGGCCTGGCGGTCTGATCGCCGGGCGCGATTTCTGCCACGCCTTCACCCGCGGCGGACCGCCCGTGCCGTTATGCAATCAAACGATTGCCGCCATCCGGTTTGCTGGTAATCTCGAACGGCATCAAACGTCTCGGGCCAAGTGAAGGGCGTCAATTTGTTGCGTGACGAGAGAGAGCCCGTGGCGTAGAATGCCGCGGGTCCTAATTCAAATAACTTCAGGAAGGGCGGATGTTCGAAACAGTCGCGCCTGAGATAGTGAGACGTCGTAGTCGCCTCATTCTTTATGAGTCGCTCCCTGTCTCACTCGCCGTTCACGGTGTCGCGATCGGCATCGCCCTCATCTACGCCGTCTGGACCGTCACGTTCCCGACGCAATCGCCGCGACTGGTCCGCGCCTATTCGCTGATCACGATCCCCGATCCTCCGCCTCCCCCGCCACCGCCCGCTCCCCCGAAACTGACCCCCGTGACGCAGAATCTCGCTCCGGCGAAGCTGCCGGAGAACGTCGCCCCGACGATCATCCCCGACGTCATTCCGGTGGTGCTGAATGAACTGCCGAAACCGGAGATGACCACCACGATCGCAGGGGCGGTCCTGAACGGCGTCGAAGGGGGCATCGAAGGTGGCGTGGTCGGCGGCACACCGACCGGCGTCGTCGGCGGTGACCTCGGCGGCCAGACCGGCGGCGTCATCGGCGGCATTCCGAAAGACGCACCGGTGGTCATCGAGCGCGACAAGCCGCTGCCGATGTTTCCGGTCTCGCAGGTCTATCCGAAGTACCCCGAGGATGCGCGGCTGCGTCATTGGGAAGACCAGCTCGTCGTGAAGTACACCATCGGCAAGGACGGGCGCGTGAAACAGGTGGTCGTGCTGACGCCGCCGGAGCGGCAGGTATTCGCGGACGTCGCGGTGAAGGCGATCCGCAACTGGCGCTTCAAGCCGATGATCAAGGATGGCGAAGCGCGGGAAGTCGTCCACGAGCTAACGGTCTTCTTCAAGCTGGACACGTAGCACGCGCCGCTCCTTCATCGATAACAGCCGCGCCTCCCCCGCCCTCAGGTTCGCACTCATGTGCTCCGCGTTGCTCGTCGCCGGAATCACGCACGTGACCGCGGGGTGCGAGACGATCCACCGCAGGAACAATTCGCTCCAGCTTTCCGCGCCGTAGTCGCGCGCCCAGTCCGGCAACGGACGCCGTCGCACGTTGCGCAGCAGCGTTCCTTCCTCGAACGGCCGGTTCACCAGCACCGCGACGCCGCGATCGCGCGCTAGCGGCAGCAGTCGCTCCTCGGCATCAGGCACGCCGATCGACAGCGGCAACTGCACGAAATCGATCTCTTCCTCGCGCATGATCGTTTCGAGCTGGCTGAAGGCGCTCGTCGTGTAGTGCGTGATGCCGAGGTAGCGCACCACTCCGTCCGCCTTCCACTGACGCAGCGTGGCGAGATGCGTCCGCCAGTCGACGAGGTTGTGGATCTGCATCAGATCGACGCGCTCAGTCCGCATCAACTTCATCGAGCGCGTCATCTGCTCGATGCCATGCTCGCGTCCGCGCGTCCAGACCTTCGTCGCCAGGAACGCATCAGGCACATGCTTGCGCAACGCGCCGACGACCTCCTCGGCACGGCCGTACATCGGCGACGTGTCGATGACCTTGCCTCCCGCCGCGGCGAATCGCTCGAGCACATCGATGAGCGGCCGCTGGCCGGCTGCACCGACATCGAACGTCTGCCACGTCCCGAGTCCGAGCACCGGAAGCTCTTCGCCCGACCCCGGAATCACGCGCGTGATCATGGTTCGATCCTTGCGGTATCGCTCTTCAGCTCCATGGACTTCCCCTACATCAAACAACTGGCCATGCCGGTCATCGGACTGGAGGCGGAGCTCAAGACGTTCGTCGACGGCGAGGAAGTGATCCCCGAAGAATACTGGCGGACGCCGGCGGCCTTCATCGACATGCCGCTGATGAAGCGGACGTCGAAGTCGCTGCAGCTTCCGACCGGCGGCGCGCTCTACTTCGACGGCGGCGTGATCGAGGTCGTCACCCCGGTGATCGAGATCGCCCCGGAGTGCACCGCCCGCGCGGTGCGCAGCATCTGGGAGCAGATCGGCTTCGTCCGCGATCAGCTCGACGCGTGGGAAAGCCGCACCGGACATCGCGTCCGCCTGCAGGCGTTCAGTTGTCACTGCAACATCTCCTTCGAGCTGACGCGCGACGAGCGCGGCCGCAACCGGACGATCCAGAAGCTCGCCCTGCTGCTCGCGCATCTGCTTCCGGTGCCGGTGATCGTCACCGGCCTGAATCGCAGGTCGAGCGGCATCGGCGTCCGTCCGCGGCGCGATCGGATCGAGATCACGCTCGACTTCACGCCCGATCCCGGACTGATGGCGGCGACGATCGCGCTGATCGTCGGCATCACGCGCGCCGTCATCGCATGGCCGTCGTATCGCATCGACATGCTCGATGACCTGCCGCGGATCGCCGGCATCGAGCCCGGCCGTCACCCCTCACGCAACGGCTGGGTGACCCGCGACTACCACTTCCCGCGAAATCCGTTCGCGACGCCGATCGACGAAGACGTCTGGCAGATGATCGATGGAGAGACGATGTCGCTGCGGGCGATCGCACTCCGGATCGCCGAGCGTTTCCGCGATTCGATCCGCACTCATGCAGACGCCTTCAGTTACCGGCTGCTCTTCGCGATGCTGCGCGGCGAGACGCCATCGCTGCTCGATCTCCCCGACCGTCCCGCGGCCTACGACGACGTCGGCCGCTCGACGAGATGGGGCTCGGTTCTGCCGGAGCTCGAGAACTTCCAGGCGGGGCGGCGGAGCGCCGATGTCGACGAGCTCGCGCCGCCGTGGCGCGGTGAAGCGATCGACCGCCGCGGGCGCAAGCGCCAGTCTCCCGATCGCCGCACGCGCCTCTACACGCCGTCGGCGCGACTGAGCCGCTCCGCATACGAAATGATGTTCATCAATGTGGCGAATCGCCGTCCGCTGCAGCTCGGCGGGGAAACGCTGACCCCGTTAGCCATCAAAGGCTGGTATCACGCCCTATTTCGAAACGACAGTGGCGAAGAAAAGCTGCTTTCAATCGATCAAATCATGACCCTCGGGTCAGATCCTGAGCAGCCCGATTGGCCCGCAAAGGGCTGAACGTTGACCCAATAACACCGGCGACAAATTGCCTCTCCTTTTAGTTTCAATCACTTAGCGATGTGATGGCGCTTGGCAGCCGCGTTGCTCTAAGAGCGAACTGTCGTTAACCCAGCGTCAAAAAATCAAAACAACAATTTAGGAGAGGGACCCACCAAAATGAAGAAGGCTCTGGCGTTCGTTTTTACAGCCGCACTCGCGGCCTCTGCCTTTGCTCAGGAACAGCCTGTTGAACTCAACCGGATCCCCGTTGCTACTCCCAGCAAGTTCGCTGGTGGCGGCGGCGCCGGCGGTGGAATCAGCTATCACACCGGCGGTGTGGTCATCCGCAACGCGAATGTCGTTCTGATCTTCTGGGGTCCCTCGTTCAGCGGCGCCGACGCGTCGTATGCCTCCCAGATGCAGGCCTTCCGCAATCAGTTCGGCACCACCGGCGAGTACAACACGATCACCCAGTACTACGGTGAAGACCCGGTCAGCGGCTACGGCAACATCGCCCTCGGTTCGCTCCAGGGCAGCCAGCCCGACTGGTTCGACAACTCCACGCCTCCCACCAACGTCACCGACGCGGCCGTTCAGGCGGAAGTGAAGGCGTACATCGCCTCGCACGGCGTCGACTACAACGCCATCTACGAAGTCTTCCTCCCGGCCAGCTCCTACTCGTCCGACGGTTCGTCGACCTCCTGCGGCGGCCCGAACCTGGCCTACTGCGCCTACCACTACAACTACACCGACGCGGCCGGCAAGCGCGTGAAGTACTCGATCGAGCCGTACCCGAGCTGCTCGGGCTGCTCGGTTTCCGGCTGGACCGCCGCCCAGAATCAGGAGCACTTCGTCTGCCACGAGACCCGTGAGGCCGTCACCGACGCCCTCGGCAATGCGTGGTTCGACCGTCGCGGCTACGAAGCCGACGACAAGTGCGCGTGGTCCCCGACGCCGTTCATCGGCACCGGCGGCTTCGGCTACCAGTACGAGTGGTCGAACGCCAACAGCGGCTGCGTCAAGACCCGCTAATCCAGACTTCTCCTGACGATCGAGCCCCGGCCAAAAGCCGGGGCTCGATTTTTTTGTGGCCGTAGAATCGCCGCATGCTCAAAGCACTTCTCGCCTTCCTCTTCGTCGCCGCCACGGCTCGCGCGCACGACGTCGCCACCTTCTCCATCGTCGCGCGCGATCCGAACACGAACGAGCTCGGCGTCGCCGTCGCCTCGCGCTTCTTCAGCGTCGGCAGCGTGGTTCCGTACGCGAGCGCGAGCGCCGGCGCGGTGGCGACGCAGGCGAACGCGAACGTGACGTTCGGTCCGCGCGGCCTCGAGCTCCTCGGACGCGGCGCGACAGCGGAGGAAACGCTGAAAATCCTCATCCGCGAGGATGCCGATCCGAGCGCGCGTCAGCTCGGCATCGTCGCGCGCGACGGCAGCTCCGCGACCTACAGCGGCCCGAAGTGCAACTCCTGGGCGGGCGGACGGAGCGGACCGAATTACGCCGTGCAGGGGAACATCCTCACCGGCGAGGCGGTCGTCGCGGCGATGGAGAAGACGTTCCTCGAGACGAAGGGGACGCTCGCGCGGCGGATGTTCGCGGCACTCAGCGCAGGCGACGCGGCGGGTGGCGATTCGAGGGGACGGCAGTCGGCCGTGCTGATCGTGGTGAAAGATGGCGCGGGCTACAACGGCAACAGCGATCGCGCCATCGACATCCGCGTCGACGATCACGTCGACCCGTTCCACGAGCTCGGACGCCTCCTCGACCTCGCGGAGATGAACTACGCCTGGAACGAGGGCTGGACCGCGTTCACGCACAAGCACTTCGCCGAGGCGCTCGTCGCGCAGGAGCGCGCCGCGCTGCTCGCACCGCAGAATCCCGAGCTGCTCTACGACCTCGCGGTGATCCGGCTCGCCGCCGGCAAGCGAGCCGAGTCTCTCGATGCATTGGCCAAGGCGCTGAAACTGAATCCGAAACTGAAGAAGCAGGCCTCGGCCGATCCCGATCTCGAAGCGCTGCGCGACGACGCGACATACAATAAGCTAATCGAATAGCGTAGCTACATCGCCTCGGCCACGCGCCGCGCGATCCGCTGGTACGCGTCGGCATTCGGATGAAACCCGTCGATCGGGCTGATGCGCCGCCGCGCGACGAAGAGATCGGCGATGGTGATGACCGACACGCGCCGGTCATCAGCGAAACGATCGAAGAGCTTCGCGCTCCAGACGTTCACGTACTCGTCGAGTCGTGGATTGCGGTACGGATCGTAGACGCCGAGGAGCACGATTCTCGCCTGACTCTCCCGCTCGACCGTGCGCACGATCGACGCAATCCGCTCCACGGCGAGATCCATCATCAGGCGCGGGGCGATCAGCGACAGCAGCCGCGCGCGCGAATCGCCGTAAAGATCGTTGCCGCCGATCGAGAGGACGACCGCGTCGGCTTTCGCGATCAACTCGCGCGACCGCGTCTGCGCGAGCACCCGCGCCAGCTGCCACGTCCGCGAGCCGCTGATCGCGAGATCGATCGTCGCCTCGTGCGCGATTCCGAGGCTCGCGAGCTCGCGGTCGAGATGCCGCGCGAACCCGAGCCGCGACTCGTCCCCTTCTCCATGCGCGACCGAGTCACCCGCAACGACGATCCGGAGCGGTGTAGCACAGACACTCCTGTCTGTGCGGACCGGACAGACAGGAGTGTCTGTCCCACATCCCGCGATCATCACCAGCGCGACGATCCATTTCCTCACACCAGGAGTTACGTTCAGTGGTGGAGAAAGTTGTCCACCGCCTCGATGAACATCCGCGGCTGATCGACGAACGTCATGTGCCCGCTCTTCGGCAGCACGACCAGCTTCGAGCCCTTGATCTTCGCGTGCATCGTCTCCGACAGCGCCGGCTCGCACTCGTCGTGATCACCCACCGTGATCAGCGTCGGCACCTTGATCGCCGGCAGCCGCTCCGTGTACTCGACCGATTTCAGGTTGCCGTCGATCACGTACTCGCCCGTCGAGCCCCACATCTCGCGATAGAGGTCCCATGACGGCCCGCCCGCGGCCGGCTCGTACGTCGGGTCGGGATGATTCTGGTAGAGGTACGGGAAGTACCCCTCGCCCCACGCCGCGACCATGTAGTCGGCGGTGTAGCGATTCTGCTCGTACGGCTTGCCGTGGCCGTAGACCCCTTCCTTCTCCATCTTGTCGATCCGCTCGCGCAGCTCCGCCGGCATCTTCTGCTTCATCCGGACAAAGACGTCGTTCATCGCGCTCGTCGACGAGAACGTGCTGGCCAGGATGAGATGGTTGAGATGCGACTGGTACTTCAGCGCGTAGGCCTGCGCCAGCACGCCTCCGTAGGAATGTCCGAGGAGATTGATCTTGCCGAGCACGAGCGCGCGCCGCACCGCTTCGACGTCCTCCACCATGTTCTCGACCGTGTACTGCTTCACGTCCTCGAGCTTCTCCGACTGCCCCGAACCGCGCTCGTCGATGAAGATCACGCGGTTGTGACGCGCCAGCGGGAGAAGCCACGGCAGGAAGTAGTCGTGACTCGCGCCCGGACCGCCGTGCACGATCACCAGCGGATCGCCCTTGCCGAGGGCCTTGTAATAGATGAGTGCTCCCTTCGCATCGACGAAGCCTTCCTGCATCGGATAGACATTCGGCTCGGCGGCGAAAGCGGTGACGGCGATCAGCGAGAAGAGCAGCGTCACGATGATGCGGTTCAGCATCCACGCATCGTAGCGGATTCGCCACTCCGGTCCGTCACTTGCATATTTCGCAATCGCGTTAGCTTGTTCGTTACGATGGACGTAAACTGTCGATACGACGGTCAGAAGCGGCGGAGGAGCAGGCACCTACGTCGAACATGACCGGCGGTCCGGGCGGAGGCATCGCTGGTGGCACGACCGGGAGGTGCCTCCGTTCCGGGCACTTCCTGTTATCGTTCGCGGCCATGACGGACCGCCTCACCTCCCTCTACTCCGACCACATCGCGACGCTGAAGCAGCGCGCCGACCGGGCCCTCGGAGACGCGAAGTTCGACCACCTCGTCGTCCACGCCGGCGCGCAGCGCCTGCAGTTCCTCGACGACATGTACTACCCCTTCAAGGTGAACCCGCAGTTCAAGGCGTGGGTCCCGATCGTCGACAACCCGCATTGCTGGATTGTCTACACGCCGGGTGAAAAACCGCGGCTGATCTACTGGCAGCCGGTCGACTACTGGCACAAGCCCGCCGACACACCGAGCGGTTTCTGGGTCGAGCACTTCGACATTCGGATGATCGCCAATCCCGAGGACGCGAAGCAGCACTTTCCCGCCTCGGGACGCGTCGCGATGATCGGCGAGGGCGAAGAGAATCCCGAGGACGTGCTGAACGCGCTGCACTTCGACCGCGCGTGGAAGACCGACTACGAGCTCGAGTGCCTGCGTCGCGCGAACGAGCGCGGCGCGCGCGGACATCGCGCCACGGAGCGCGCGTTCCGCAACGGGTCATCCGAGTACGCGCTGCACGTCGAGTATCTCCGCGCGACGCATCACACCGAGGAAGAGCTGCCGTACGGCAACATCATCGCGCTCAACGAGCATGCGTCGGTGCTGCACTACTACTTTCATGACCGGCAGCGCCTCGATCCCGAGCGCCGCCACTCGTTCCTCATCGACGCCGGCGCGTCGTTCAACGGATACGCGTCCGACATCACGCGCACGTACTCCGCGAACGATCACGACGAGTTCCACGACCTCGTCGCTGCGATGGACGAAGCGCAGCAGGCCATCTGCGATGAAGTGAAGCCGGGCGTGAACTATCCCGACCTGCACATGCTCGCCCATCGCCGCATCGCCGACATCCTCGCGCGCTTCGACTTCGTCTCCCTCGAGGCGGACGAGATCGTCGGCAAGCGCATCAGCTCCGCCTTCTTCCCGCATGGCGTCGGCCACTACCTCGGATTGCAGGTGCATGACGTCGGCGGCTTCATGGCCGACCGCACGGGCAAGGCGATCGAGAAGCCGGAAGGGCATCCCTACCTGCGGCTCACGCGCAAGCTCGAGCCGCGGCACGTCTTCACTATCGAGCCGGGCCTCTACTTCATCGAGCCGCTGCTGACGGAACTGGCGAACGGCGAGAACTCGCAGTACGTGAACTGGTCGAAGGTCGATTCGTTCCGCAAATTCGGCGGCATCCGCATCGAGGACAACATCGTGGTGACGGAGAAGGGCCACGAGAACATGACGCGCAACGCATTCGCGGCGGTATCGTGACCTCGCCCGGCGATCTGACCGCGACGCTCGGCGTGCTGTCGGCGATGATCACGCCGGCGGTGCTGATCCTCGCCTCGGGGTCGCTGATCCTGACGACGTCATCGCGCTTGATCCGCGCCGTTGATCGCGTGCGCGAGATCCTGCCGCTGATGGAGACCGTCGAGCCGAACGATGCCTCGCGCCGCGCGATGCTGATGAACCAGCTGTCGAAGACGACGATGCGCGCGCGGATGCTGCAGCACACGCTCTCGCTGCTCTACACGGCGATCGGGTTGTTCGTGGCCACCAGCGTCTCGATCGGCGTCATCGCGCTGCTCTCGCTGCAGCTGGCGTGGATCCCGCTGCTCCTCGGTTTCGTCGGCGCCGGACTGCTGTTCGCGGCGAGCATGCTGCTGATCTACGAGTCACGCATCGCCATCCGCGCGCTGTACGCGGAGATGGACTACATCACGCATCTCGCATCGAGTGGAGCGCGGGCGTCCCGCCCGCAGTGAGCGAGCGTCTCGCTCGATCACCGAAGCTGGTCGCCGGGCGAGACGCCCGCCGACTGCGGCCGGGACGGCCGCGCTCCGTCACGCATCGCGTCGAACAGCGCCCCGATCTCCCGGATGAATTCCGCGTCGCGCAGGTAGTAGAAGCTGCGCATCGGGCAGAGAAACGTCCCGCGCTTGCCGCAGTTCGCGTCGACGACCTGCTCGCTCCCCTCCGGCCGCCACTCCTCGCCGCCGCGGATGATCGCCGTGAGCTCGCCGCGGAACGCGTCGTACGCCTCGCTCTGCCAGACCTCGGCGAGCGGCTGGCGGAAGATGTTTCCCGACGACTTCGCCTGCAGGATGCAGCACGGCGCGACCTCGCCGGTGCTGCGCACGACCATCGAGTACCAGCCGATGACGCACGCGTCGTCGATCTTGCGAGCCTCATCCGCCAAGTGCACGTCCTCGCGCAGACGCGCGCGATGGCGCAGCTTTTCGGCCAGCGTGAAATCGGAGCGGCGCACGAAATCGATTGCCCGCCGGATCGTGCCGCGCGTGCGCCGTTCGGCGGAGAGCCGCTCGATCATCGCCGTGATCTCCGGCGTGATGTCGCGCTCGAAGCTGCTGATGTTGCGGATCACGCGGAACTCGTCGACGCGGACAACCTCCTCGTACAACGCGAGCATCTCCGCGATCTGCGACTCGCTCATCAGCTTCTCCGGCGGGAGATACGAGAGGCCGTTGAAGAGGATCGTGTCGGCGCCGAGCTCGCGGGCCAGCGCGTACATCCGCGGGATCGTCTTGTAGTTGTCGCGCCAGACGAGAAATTGAACGTCGATGATCGGCCGCCGGTTCTTCCGGATGCGCGCCAGGTTGCGGACGTTCTTCAACACGCGCTCGAAGTTGCGCGCCGGCGTCTGCATCATCGACGCGTATGACTCGGCGTCCGCGGTGTTGAGGCTGACCGTGACCATGTCGCAACATTGCGTCAGCAGCTCCGCGACTTCCTCGTCGAGCAGCACCGCGTTCGTAGTGATGTTCTCGATCGGGATCTTCGCCTCGACGATGCGGCGGAGGATCTCCTTGAACTTGCGATGGAACATCGGCTCGCCGCCGCCGGCGAAGCGGATGGCGCGCGTGCCGGCCGCCTTCATCTCGTCGATGAGCGCCAGCATGCGATCGAGCGGCAGCTCGTCCGTGCCGCGGATCGCGGCGGTCGAGCAGAAGAAGCAATCGATGTTGCAGCGATCGGCCGGATAGATCTCGACGTGGTACGGACCGCCGTACGCCTTCCCGTCGCGGATGCCGCGGAGAATGTTCCGCTTGTCCTCCGCGGTCAGGTAGCGCCAGCCCATGTCCATCGGGTCATTGTCTCCCGAACGTCGCGCGCCATGCGGCGTGCGTCGTGATCGCGTTCAGCGACTCCTCGAGCATCGCCGCGTTCTCCGGCTTGTTGAGCCACGTCGAGCGTCCCGACGGATGCGGCAGGACGACCACGTCGAACGACCGTCCATTCCTCTTCGCGCGATGCACGCGGCCGACCGCGTCCTTCAACTGCGCGATCCCGAGCAACGCGGCGGACGCGAGCGTGCCGACGGCGATGACGAGCTTCGGCTTCAGCATCGCGATCTCACGGTCGAGATGCTCGCCGCAGCGCGCGATCTCCTCCGGTGACGGCACGCGATCGCCGCCCGCCTTCTCGTCTCGTCCTGGAAAGCAGCGGATCACCGCCGCGATGTGCACGCGCTTGCGGAACGTCTCCTCGCTGATCCCGCGCTGCGCGAACCAGCCGAAGAGACGCTTGCCGGCGGTGTACGCGAACGGCTTCCCGTGCTCGAGCTCGTGCGGCCCGGGCGCCTGTCCGACGAGCATCACGCGCGCGTTCGGCACGGCGCCGGTGACCGGCTGGCCGATGACGTTCGGGCAGGCGCGGCACGCGTAAAGCGTCTCCAGATGTCGGCTGAACTCGTCTGGTACCATGAACGTGTTGAAACGCGCCGCCCTCCTCCTCGTCTTCCTGATCCCGATCAACGCAACCGCCTGGACCCGCGCATCCGAGCAGCGGATCGCGAAGAAAGCGTCCGCACTCGCGCCCGCCGATCTGCGCGCGATCATCGAGCGCTACAACGCCGACTACCAGAACGGCCTCGCGCGCGCGTCGACGGGCATGGAGCTGCGCGCGCAGATTCAGGCGGAGACGAACGCGGCGATCTCCGCCGCCCGTTCGCGCAAGCCGCTGTCCGAGCTGGTCGAACACCTCGGCGTCCTCGCCCATCTCGTGGCCGATGCCAACACACCCGCGCGCGGCGATTACGAGCACTACTTCGAGCGCAGCATGAAGAAGTTTCCGACGGTCTTTTACGGACTCGACACGAACTTCAACGTGCCGCGCCAGCTCGACCGCACCTTCCACCGCACCACGAAATTCAATCCGCTCGTCGAAATGGAGTACGACCGCGCCGGGAGCTCGGAGGCGTTCGACGACCGCTCCACCGCCTTCGGCATCGCCTCGGTCTGCTACTCGCACGCCGTCACCGATCTCGTGAACCTCTACTACTTCATCTGGAAGGAAGCCGGCGGCGACGTTCGCTCCGCAACAGGACTACGCCGCGGCAATCTGCTGCTCGATGTCCATTGAACGCGCCATCCTCTCGGTCTCCGACAAAACCGGCATCCTCGATCTGGCCCGCGCGCTCGCCGCGAAGAACGTCGAGATCCTCTCCACCGGCGGCACGGCGAAGCATCTGCAGGACGCCGGCGTCCCGGTCACACCGATCGCGTCGTGGTCGGGCGCGCCCGAGATCCTCGGCGGACGCGTGAAGACGCTCACGCCGAAGGTCTTCGGCGCGATCCTCTCCGACCGCGCGAAGCCGGAGCACGTCGCCGACTGCGAACGGCAGGGCATCCCGAACATCGATCTCGTGGTGGTGAATCTCTATCCGTTCGAGCAGACCATCGCTCGCGAAGGCGTGACGGTCGATGAAGCAATCGAACAGATCGACATCGGCGGCCCCTCGATGCTCCGCGCCGCCGCGAAGAATCACAAGCACGTGCTGCCGTTGTGCGATCCGTCGCTGTATGCGGATTTCTTGCACGAGTTCGAAGCAGGCGAGATCTCGGATGAGTTCCGCATGCGCGCCGCGATCGCCGTGTTCGAGAAGACGAGCGCGTACGACGCGACGATCGCGAAGTTCCTGAGTGGTGCTGATTCGCTGCGGCTCGACCTCACCAAGTTCCAGGACCTCCGCTACGGCGAAAATCCCCAGCAATCCGCCGCCTTCTACGTCCCGCGCGGCGCGAAGCCGTTCGAGCAGCTCCACGGCAAAGAGCTCTCGTACAACAACCTCCTCGACCTCGACTCCGCGATCCGCCTGGCGAACGCGTTCAACGAGCCGGCGATCGCGATCATCAAGCACACCAACCCGTGCGGCGTCGCGCGCCGCGACTCGCTCATCGACGCGCTGAAAGCCGCGATCGAATCCGATCCCGTCTCCGCGTTCGGCGGAATCATCGGCGCAAACCGCGAGTTCGACGCCGACTGCGCGCGTGCGATCGGCGAGATGTTCCTCGAGGTCATCGTCGCGCCGTCGTTCTCCGACGAAGCGCGCGAGCTTCTTCAGAAAAAGAAGAACCTCCGCCTCGTCACCACCACCGCCACCCTCCCCGGCCTCGAGCTGCGCAGCGCAGCGGGCGGCATCCTCGCGCAGAGTCCCGATCGCGTCAGCGGACGCGAGTTGTGGAAAGTGGTCACGGAGACGCAGCCGACCGAGGCCGAGCTCGCGGGGCTGGAGTTTGCCTGGATCGTCTGTGCGCACGTGAAGTCGAACACCATCGTGCTGACGAACGAGTCGCAGTCGGTCGGCATCGGCGCAGGTCAGATGAGCCGCGTCGACGCCGCGAAGGTGGCGATCATGAAGTCGATCCTCCCCGCCGCCGGCACGTTCGCCGCGTCGGACGCCTTCTTCCCCTTCCGCGACGGCCTCGACATCCTCGCCGACGCCGGCGTCCGCGCCGTGATTCAGCCCGGCGGCTCAGTGCGCGACGCCGAGGTCATCGCCGCCGCGAACGAGCGCGGCGTGGCGATGGTCTTCACCGGCGAACGGCACTTCCGGCACTGATCGCGCGCAATCGCGGATACGGATTCATCGCCCCGCCGAATCTGCGGTAGATGCCGTAGTGCAGATGCGTCGGCGTCGTGCTCGCGTCGCCGCTGTTGCCGACGTAGCCGAGGACGTCGCCCGGGCGCACGGCGTCACCGGCCTGCAGATCGGCGAAGCGATCGAGATGCGCGTAGTAGTGCCATTCGAGTCCGGGGCCGAGCACCTTCACGATGTGGCCGCCGAGCTGGTTCTCGCCGACCTTCATCACGATGCCGCGCGTGGTGCTGCGGATCGGCGTGCCCCGCGCGGCGAAGATGTCGATGCCCTGATGATGCCGCCGGCCGGGACGCGGCGAGCCCCACGAATCGGTGAGCTGCCCGCGCGTCACGCCGTCGACCGGCACCGGCAGCAGCGCCTGCGGTTGCTGATGCCACAACAGGGCGAGGAGCAGCGGATGCCGCAGCGCCGGATAGATCGCGCTCAGCACGAGCGCGACGGCGATCAGCACGACGACGGCCGCGATCCGCCACTTCACGTCAGGATCTGTCCGAGGTGATGCTCGAGATGCCGGATGTAGTCCGCAATCAACGCGTCGAGCTTCGTTCGCGTCTCATCGTTCATCGCATCGATGACGTGCGCGAGGTGCAGGTTGTACTCGCGCCAGAGCGCAATCAGCGACGGCCACGACGCGCGGGCGTACTGCTGCGTTTCCACCCAGTAGTTCTGGTCGTACTTGAATCCCTCGGGCTCGACGCGGACGAAGCGCTGATGGTTGTTCGTCGCCGAATCGATGAGATGTCCGATGAGCTGTTTGCGCGACCATTTCCCAGGCGCGGTCGGCGCCGAGGCGACGTCATCGGAGATCGCGTGCAGCAGTGGCGTGGCGCGGTCGACAGAGGTGCGGAGCTGGTCGCCGTGAGTCATGCGATGAGGATACGATGCGCCGCGTTATGACCAAAGCATCCGACATCCGGCTCATCGTCTCCGACATCGACGGCGTCTGGACGGATGGCCGCATCATCTACCTCGGCGAGGACCGCGAGATCAAAGAATTCAACGTCCGCGACGGCCTCGGCGTGAAGCTCGCGCAGAAGGCCGGCCTCATCGTCGCGCTCATCACGTCGCGCCACTCCGCCGCCCTCGAGCGCCGCGCGCGCGAGCTCGGCATCAAGGAGCTGCGGCAGAGCGCGGCCAACAAACTGGATGAGACGCAGAAGCTCGCGCAGAAGCTCGGCCTGACATTCGACCAGATCCTCTACGCGGGCGATGACCTCCCCGACCTCGCTCCGATGATGCGCGCCGCGATCTCCGCCGCTCCGTCCGACGCGGCCCCAGAGGTCCTCGGCGCGGCGGCCTGGAAGCTCACGTCGGCCGGCGGGCGCGGCGCGTTTCGCGAGGTCGTCGAGCGGCTGCTGCAGGAGCGCGGCGAATGGGATGCGATGGTCCAGGAACTGATCAGTGGCAAGCCAGAGGCGCAGAGCATTTAGGGGCCGCGTCGTCTACGCGATCCTGAAAGCGCTCGGCGCCGTCGTGCGCCGGCTGCCGCTCTCGTTCGCGCGCGGATGCGGCGTCGTCCTCGGCACGCTCGCATGGCTCGTCGCGCGACGCGATCGCAGACGCGCACTCGAGAACCTCACGATCGCGTTTCCCGACTGGTCGCTCGCGCGCCGCCGCAAAACCATTCGTGCAACATTCCGCCACCTCGGCAAGGCGGTCTTCGAGATCCTCTGGATGCCGAACATCAACGCGCAGAACCTCGGCGACTACATCGAATACGAAGGCTTCGACCGCACGGTCGAGCAGATGCGCGCCGGCCGCAGCGTGATCGTCTTCACCGCGCATTGCGGCAACTGGGAGTGCCTCGCGTACGGCGTCGGCATGGGCGCCGAGGGGCTGCCGGTGAGCGTGCTGCAACGCGAGCGGAACGAGGCGGACATCAATCGCTACATCAGCGACCTCCGCGCCAGCGCCGGCGTGCACACCATCGACCGCGGCTCAGCGAGCGCCGCGCGCGAGATGATCCAGTCGATGCGCCGCGGCGGCATCCTCGCGTTTCTCATCGACCAGAACCTGCGCACCGAGAGCGCGAAAGTCCCGTTCTTCGGCAAGCCCGCGCTCACCCCGATCGGTCCCGCGAAGCTCGCAATTCGGACGAAGGCACTCGCCGTCGCCGGCTTCGTCGAACGCCAGCCGAACGGCAAACACCTCATCCGCTTCCATGAGCCGTTCGAAGCGACCGGCGATCCGATCGAGCTCACCGCGCGGCTCACGCGCGTGATCGAGGAGCAGATTCGACGGGTACCCGAGCAGTGGGTCTGGTTCCACGACCGGTATCGGGAGCGGCCGAAGTGGGATGTGGGAGCTGTTGAGCCGTTGAGCGATTGAGGCGTTTCACGAACTGAAAGTTTGTTTTCGAGTACTGAAAATTTGTCTTCGAGTACTCAATGCTCGTCTTCGAGAGCTCAAAGTCTGTCTTTCGGAACTGAAAGTTCGTTATCGAGTACTCGAAGTTTGTCTTCGAGTACTCCACGTTTGCTTTCGAATACTCAGAGCTTGTTTTCGAGTAGTCAAAGCTTGTTTTCGAGCAGTCGAAGTTTGCTTTCGAGCAGTCGAAGTTTGCTTTCGAGTAGTCAAAGTTTGTTTTCGAAAGCAAAAAGTCTATTCAAGAGGACACTTCTCGCCGATTCTGAGCTACTGCCTGAGCAGGCGAAGATCCAGCGCAAACGGCTGCGGCTCTGAAATAGTGATTCGTCTGAAGTTTCGATGCTCTGGATTCAACAGGTAGTTGCTCTCGCTGTCGATCACCGCGCTCGGTACCTGAAGAACAGCAGAGCGGGCCCGGGGTGCGAACGCCACAAGTCATCGAGACTCCGGCTTCGCCCCAGGTGAACGAGTAGTTCGAGCGCGGCCAGGGCGGCAGACTTGGACGTGTACACACCCGAACCCGCGCGAGCTCCATCGGCCTCCAGCCCGGCGCGCCCCTTCTCCTTCGAACGCATTCGCGGCATACCTGGCCTTGACGATGCGCCATGAGGTGATCACTACGAAAACACGCCCTGTTCGAGACGATATGCAAGGTCCTCAACCTCTCGAGCTCCCACTTCCGTGTGAGCAATCTCGAGTGGAATGGCGCCGCCGAATGCGAGTTGGGGCTCTTCCAGCCACGCAAGCGCCGCATCACGGTCACCTTCGAATAACGACAAGGCTGCCCCAAAAATACGAGCGGCGCGGAGCAGGCGATCTGACTCGTCGGAAGAAAAGCGTCCTTCGCTGCGGCGGCGAATGAGAGTGCGCCTGGCAATATCCACCAGGCGGAGAAGTCGATCGTTTGGCAGGGCCATGTTCCGTGCAAGGCGTTCGTAGGCTCGAAAAGGAAGACCTCTTCCCACCTCGCGCAGCAGTTTCGACAGATCAAGCCGCTCGAGGCCAAGAAGTGTCGCGTAGGCATATGGCTCCGGCGCGCCGCTGTGCAACATCTCGGAGTAGGCTTTCAAACCAGGAGTCGCTTTGCCCGGTGTGCGCATGGCACAGGGCATAGCGCCAAATGGCACACACGTCAAGACACCGCCGCGGCGGCACGCAGCACGGAGATGAGCCGGATCGAGGAGAAATATCCCCATCTTGTATTACGCCTGATTACCGCCTAACTTGAGAGGGTGACCCGCCTCGCCTGTCTCATCGTCCCGATGTTCCCGCTCGCTGCCCGGCTGCGCAGCGAGCCGGAGCTCCTCAGCGAGGCGCTGGCCATCGTCGAGGGGAACGGGAACAACGCCCATGTCGTCGCCGCGACGCGGCGCGCGCGGAAGAAAGGGATTCACGCCGGGCTCTCGCTCGCGCAGTCGCGGTCGATCATGCCGAAGCTGATCGCGCGCGGCCGCGATGCCGAATGCGAGCGGACGGCGCAGGAAGCGCTGCTCGAGGTCGCGGAGACGTTCTCGCCACGCATCGAGGATGCGTCCGACGGCGTCATCTTCGTCGACATCAGCGGCACGGAACGGCACTTCCCCTCGGAGCGCGATCTCGCGGCCGCGGCGATCCGCGCGTGCGACGGCATCGGCCTCCCCGCGCGCTGCGGCATCGCCTCGAGCAAGCTCGCGGCACGCATCGCGGCGGAGCTGCCGCAATCGCCGACGATCGTCGACCGCGGCGGCGAAGCGGAGTTCCTCGCGCCGCTGCCGCTCGTCCGCCTCTCGCCGCAACTCGACACAGCCGCGACCTTGCAGCGCTGGGGACTGACGTCGATCGGCGAGCTGGCCCAGCTCCCGGAAAGCGAAGTGGCCACGCGCCTCGGCGAGCTCGGACGGGAGCTGCATTACGCCGCGCGCGGCATCGATCCGCGGCCGCTCATCCCGCGCGCGCTGCCGCCCGATTTTCGCGAAGGGATGGACCTCGAGTGGCCGCTCGTCGCGCTCGATCCATTCCTCTTCATCGCCAACGCCGCGCTCGACCGCCTGACGAAACGGCTGGAGATCCAGGGCTTCGCCTGCCGCCGTCTCGAAATGACCTTGACGCTGGAGCCCGACGGCTACGACGCGCGCGCCATCGACCTCCCCGCGCCGACGCGCGACGTGAAGACGATGCTCACGCTGATCCGCCTCGACCTGGAGAAGAAAGCGCCCGGCGCGCCGGTCATGGGCTTCGCGTTCGTCGCCATCCCCGACCGCCCGCGCCGCGCCCAGCTGTCGCTCTTCGGCCCCGCCGCGCTGTCGCCGGAGAAACTGGCGACGACCATCGCGCGACTGATCTCCATGCTCGGCGAGGATCGCGTCGGCATGCCGCGGACCGTCGACGGCCACCTCCCCGACCGCTACGCCATCGCGAAGTACGATCCCCCACCCCCACCCGACCTCTCCCGCCCCCCGCGCAAGAGCCGCGGCCTCGTCGCCGCCCGCGTCTTCCGCCCCCCCGTCCCGATCGAAGTGATCCGCAACGACGACGACTTCGTCGCGATCAAGAGTGAGGGGGGCGACATCAACGGCGACGTTCGCGTGTCATCAGGACCGTGGGAGGCGGAGGAGGGGTGGTGGCGCGAAGCGCCGAACTTTCGCGAGTACTGGGACGTGGAGCTTTCGGGCGGAGGGGTCTACAGGGTGTATCAGGATCAGGGGTGGTTTGTGGATGCTCGGTATGAATGAGGGAGCGAACAATCCGCGAAAAACCCATGCTGCGCGAAGACGCAGCATTGAAGAACGCACCCTATGACACGCCCCTACGCCGAGCTCCGCGCCGCCTCCTCCTTCTCCTTCCTCGAGGGCGCGACTCTCCCCGAGGATCTGATCGCGACCGCGGCGGAGCGGGACGTGCCGGCGATGGCGATCGTCGATCGCAACGGGGTCTACGGCGCGCCGCGCTTTTACACGGCGGCGAAGAAGAGCGGCGTCCGGGCGCTGGTGGGGAGCGAGCTGGTGATGGACGGCGAGAAGCGCATCACGCTCCTCGTCGAGAACCGCACCGGCTACAAGAACCTCTGCAAATTGATCACAGCGGGCGCGATGAACCATCCGAAAGGCGAAGCGCGCTACACGTGGAAGCTGATCGAGGAGTACGCGCAGGGGCTGCACTGCCTCACCCGCGACGACGAAGAAACGCTGCAGAAGATCGCCGGCATCTTCAAAGGACGCACGCATGTCGAGCTGCAGCGGCACTTCATCCGCGAGGAAGAGCATCGCAACCAGATGCTGCTCTCGCTGGCGAGAAAGCTGCGGCTGCCGCTCGTCGCCACGAACGGCGTCCGGTACGCGCAGCCGGCGGAGAAGGAGCTGCTCGACGTCCTGACCTGCATCCGTGAAGGTCAACATGTTGACAACGCGGGACGGCTCCTCGGCGTCAACCGCAATCGCCACATCAAGAGTGCCGCCGAGATGTGCGCGCTGTTCGACGATCTGCCTGAGGCCATCGACGGCGCGTGGGAGCTGGCGAACACGCTCGACTTCACGCTCGCCGACCTCGGGTACCAGTTCCCCGACTATCCGCTCCCGCCCGGCGAGACCAACGACTCCTACCTCCGCAAGATGACGTGGAACGCGGCGAAGGTCCGCTTCCGGCCGATGACCGCGCGCGCCCAGCGGCAGATCGAGAAAGAGCTCGACATGATCCAGAAGCTCGAGCTGGCGGGCTACTTCCTCATCGTCTGGGACATCGTCCGCTTCTGCAATCGCGAAAAAATCCTCGTGCAGGGGCGCGGCTCCGCGGCCAACAGCGCGGTCTGTTACGCGCTCGGCATCACGGCGGTCGATCCGGTGAAGATGGATCTGCTGTTCGAGCGGTTTTTGTCCGAGGAAAGGGGCGAGTGGCCCGATATCGACCTCGATCTGCCGAGCGGCGAGCAGCGCGAGCGGGTCATCCAGTACGTCTACAAACGCTACGGCGTGCACGGCTCGGCGATGACCGCCAACGTCATCACCTACCGCGACCGCTCCGCCGCGCGCGAGGTCGGCAAGGCGCTCGGCTACTCGCAGGAGCAGGCGGACAAGCTCTCGAAGACCGTCAGCACCTGGAACTTCGGCGAGATCCAGGAAAAGGTCGAGTCGCTGCCGGGCGAGCTGGCGAAGAGCGGCTTCGATTCCGACGACCTGCGCGTGCAGCACTTCATGCGGCTCTACCTGCAGATCCAGAATCTGCCGCGTCACCTCGGGCAGCACTCCGGCGGCATGGTCATGGCCAAAGGCCGCCTCGACGAGGTCGTCCCGCTCGAGCCGGCGGCGATGCCGGGCCGCGTCGTCATCCAGTGGGACAAGGAAGACTGCGCCGACCTTGGCATCATCAAGGTCGATCTCCTCGGTCTCGGCATGCTCGCGGCGATCGAGGAGATGATCCCCACCATCCGCACCCACGAGAACATCGACGTCGATCTTGCGCATCTGCCGCAGGACGACAAGCGCGTCTACAAGATGCTCAACGAGGCCGACACCATCGGCATGTTCCAGGTGGAGAGCCGCGCGCAGATGGCGTCACTGCCGCGCAACGCGCCGACGAAGTTCTACGACATCGTGGTGCAGGTGGCGATCATCCGCCCCGGCCCGATCGTCGGCGGGATGATCAAGCCGTTCTTCGATCGCCGTCAGGGGAAAGCGCCGGTCGAATATCCGCATCCCTGCCTCGAGCCGATCCTCGCGCGCACCCTCGGCGTGCCGCTCTTCCAGGAGCAGCTGCTGCGCATCGCGATGGTCGCCGCGGGCTTCACCGGCGGCGAGGCGGAGGAGCTGCGCCGGGCGATGGGCTTCAAGCGCTCGATGCAGCGGATGGTAGAGATCGAGAAGCGCCTGCGCTCGGGGATGACCGAGCGCGGCATCGACGCGGCGGCGCAGGACCAGATCGTCAAGTCGATCACGTCGTTCGCGCTGTACGGCTTCCCCGAATCGCACGCCGCGAGCTTCGCGCTCATCGCCTACGCCAGCGCCTACCTGAAGGCGCATCACGCGGCAGCGTTCTACATGGCGCTGCTGAACGCGTGGCCGATGGGCTTCTACCATCCGGCGACGCTGGTGAAGGATGCGCAGAGGCATGGAGTGAAGGTGCTGCCGATCGACGTCAACCGGTCGGGCTGGATGTGCCGCTGGGAGGATGGCGGCGTGCGGCTCGGGATGCGCTTCGTGAGGGGACTGCGCGCGACGGCGGGAGAGGCGGTGGAGAAGGCGCAGCCCTTCACCTCGGTCGACGATCTCGCGCGCCGCTGCCGCCTGCGCGACGATCAGATGACGAAGCTCGCCGACGCCGGCGCGCTCGCCTCGCACGGACTGACGCGCCGCGCCGCGATGTGGCAGGCGGCGCGCGTGGCGCGGGACTCGGGGGAGTTGTTCGCGGGAGCACAGACAGGAGTGTCTGTGCCACATCCTCTTCGTGAGATGTCGTCCGTCGAAGAAACGCTCGCCGACTATCAGTCCGCCGAGATCACCACCGGCCCTCACCTGCTCGAGCATTTCCGCGCGCGGCTGAAGCAGGACAACGTCCTCTCCGCCGCCGACCTGAAGCACGTGCCGAACGGCAGCCGCGTCACGACCGCGGGCGCCGTCATCGTCCGGCAGCGTCCCGGCACGGCGAAGGGTTTCGTCTTCCTGACGCTGGAAGACGAGACCGGACTCTCGCAGGCCATCGTCCACCCGCAGCTCTTCTCCGAATGGCGCTCGACGATCCTCGGGCACTCCGGCCTGATCGTCGAAGGAATCGTCCAGAACGGCGAAGGCCAGGCCTCCGTACGCGCCGAGCGTTTCTGGCCGCTGGAAGGATTGCATGATGTCCAGAGCTACGACTTCCACTGATCTCCTCAGCGACCCGGAACGCGTCGTCTTTCTGGCGGGCGCCGGCATCTCCGTGGCATCCGGTCTTCCTTCCGGGTGGGCCTTCAACGCCGGAATTGCACGAATCCTGACGGTCGACGCGGCCGATGCCGACTCGATTCTCTCGCTCGTCACCAGCGGCTACGACCCGGCCGGCAGAAGCGTCCGTTTCGAGCAGCTCATGTACGTCCTGCGCGAGCGGCTCGATCCGAATCTCGACATCCTCCGTTGCTTCGACTCTCCCGTGCCCCCCACGATGCTGCACCGGTTTCTCGCCGCTATGTGCACGGGTGGCGCGACGGTGTTCACCACGAATTTCGACTCGCTCATCGAGAAAGCGATCGGTGACGACGTGCTGCAGGTGTACGTCGAGGACGAAGCCGACGAAGCAGGCGCCGCGTCATGCCGTTCGTTCGAGCGCTGGCTGGCGTCCACGCCTGCCCGGGCCGCGGTGCTGAAACTTCACGGGACCGTGCGCGACCTGCGCATCGACGGCGACGGCGAGGACGTGTCCGGCATCCGCTTCGCGGGCGCGACACTCGACCGGATCGGCGCGGCCGGCATTCACTCGCGTCTGGAGCCGAACAAGGAAGCGGCCCTGCGGCGCGCGCTGGCGGGACGCGTTCTCTGCGTCATCGGGTACTCCGGCGCCGACGACTTCGACATCACGCCGACCTTGCGCGAAGCGCTCGTCAGTGCCGCCGGATTCGTCTGGCTCCGTCACGATGATGTCGAGCTCGAGATTCATCGCGCCGCCGATGAGCCGCAGTTTCTGCCCGAGGCACTGCGGTCCGCGACGCTGCCGGCGGAGTCGGTGATCGTGCGCGGACGCACGGGCGACGCTGTGCGCGAGTTGTTCAACTACACGTGCGCCGATGCACCGGGCACGCGCGTCGACCTCGATGCCTTTCTGACCACGCTGGCTCCCTATCGTTCGCTCACTCCGGCAAAGAAGCATCTCGTCGCCGCGCGCCTGGCGGAGGAAGCCACGCGGAATGATCTCGCCTTGCGGCTTTACGCCGAGGCGGCGCGCCGATCCCGGCGTCGCGATTCGAGGACCTACGGATACGCGCTTTTCCGCCAGGGGCATCTGCAGCGTGTGCGCGGCGACCACGCGGCCGCGTCGACACTCCTCCGCCGCGCGCTTGCCGTTCTGCGGCGCGCGGGAGACGACCAGCACGCGGCGACGGTGTTGAACGCCATCGGCAACACATACCTCGTGCGCGGCATGCTGAAGAACGCTGCGGCCTGGTACGCGAAAGCCCTGACCGCCGCGGACGCCACCCGGAACGACCGGCTCGCCGCAACGGTGATCAACAACCTCGGCCTCGCCGAACGGAAGCGCGGCAACTATGCCGAGGCGATCAAGCGGTACGAACAGGCGTTGGCGATCGATCAGGGGTTGCGTGATCGCGCGGGAATGCTTCGCGACCTCGGCAACAAGGCGACCGCACTGCTCCTCCTCGGGCGGCACGACGAAGCCGGCGCGGCGATGGATGAAGGACTCCGCATTGAACGGCTCATCGGACGCGAGGAGCTCGTCGCCGTGACGCTGGCCAATCGCGGCATCCTGCATCGCCGTCTCGGCCAGCTCGACGAAGCAGACCGCTGCGCTGATGAGGCGATGGCAATCGAGCAACGCCTCGAACGACGGGAAGGAATCGCCCGCTGCATCAGTCTTCGGGCCGGCATTCTTGCGAAGCGTCACCTTCTCGAGGCGGCGATCGCGGCATATGACGAAGCGATCGCGATCCAGCGCGAGCTCCATGCGCGCGACGGAATCGCGGTCGATCTGGAGAGCAGGGCCGACTGCCGGCTCGAGCTCGGCGATTCCGCCGCGGCCGCCGCCGATTACGACGAGAGCGCGACGCTTTATTCAGCAGTCGACAATCGCGTGAAGGCAGAGGAAATGCGCGAAAAAGCGGCAACTTCCACTAGGATTGCGCCCGCATGAAACTCTCAGCCACCGAACAACAGATCCTCGCCGACGTCGACACGGAAGGTCTCCACATCGAGATCGTCAAGCCGGAGAAAAAAGGCTCGCCCGCCTGGGCGTACTCGATCGGCCTGCAGAAGACGATGCAGCAGCCCGACATCATCATTTTCGGGCTCCGTCCCCTGACCATGCAGCAGCTGATCGGCAACGCCGCCGAGCGGATGCGCGAAGGCATCGCGTACGCCGACGGCCTGGAAGACGAGGAGCTGCTGCAGGGCTACACCTGCGTCTTCAAGTCGGTCCGCGAGATCTGGTACGACGTCACGGTCAAGCACGCCCGCTGGTTCTACGGCGGCTCGAACTTCCCGCTCCTGCAGCTCTACTGGCCCGATCGCAACGGCAAGTTCCCGTGGGATCCGAAGTGCCAGCCGGAAGTGCGGGCGCTGCAGCCGATGCTGCACGTGGCGGACATCGAGGCCTCGGGCGCGGCGTGGCTGCTCCCCTAGTTCATTCCGAGCGCAGCGAGGAATCACCGGAGCAGCCGCGCGCTTCGGCCGGTTCGCCGCGGCGCCGCCGATGATCCCTCGCTGCGCTCGGGATAAACTGATGCCATGACGTCCAACCCGCTCGTCCCCGTGCCGGTGGTCGAGGAGCAGCCCGCCGCGCCCGCCCGGCCGCGTCCGACGAACGAAGAGATCGCCGCCTGGGTGATCATCGGCGTCTTCATCATCTTCATCCTCTTCCGCCATCTCGTCCCGGGACTGGTGGCGGGCCTCGCGCTCTATCTCATCCTCGACCGCGTCTCGCATTCGTTCGCGCGGCGGATGCCGCACACCACCGCCCGCCCTCTCGCGCTGGCCACCGTGACGCTCATCGCCGGCGCGGTTTTCGTCGGCGTGATCGCCCTGGCCGTCACCTTCCTCCGCCGGCACGCCGACAACATCCCGGCGATGATGACGAAGATGGCGGAGATCCTTCAGTCGACCCGCGCCTGGCTCGGCGGATACGGCGAAGACGTGATCCCCGAGGTGATGACCGATGCCGAGACGCTGAAGCTCGGCGTCGTTGCGTGGCTGAAGGAGCACGCCGTGGCGCTGAAGGTGGCGGGCAGCTCGTTCAGCATGGGACTGGTGCACATGCTCATGGGCACCCTGCTCGCGGTGATGGTCTTCTTCCGCCACGTCACCAAGCACGATCACGACCGCGGCACGCTCGCCGACAAGCTGGCCGAAAAGGTCGACCGTTTCAGCGATGCCTTCGCCCGCATCGCCACCGCGCAGATCAAGATCTCCGCGGTCAACACGACGCTCACCGCGATCTACCTGCTCATCGTCCTGCCGATGTTCGGCAAGCACGTGCCGTTCGGGACGACGATCGTCTTCGTGACGTTCATCTGCGGACTGATCCCGGTCCTCGGCAACCTGATCTCCAACACCGTCATCGTCGTCCTCTCCCTCGGCATTTCGGTCGGGACGGCGATCGGATCGCTCGTCTTCCTCGTGCTCATCCACAAGCTCGAGTACCTCATCAATTCGCGCATCGTCGGCGGCGAGACCGACTCGCAGGCGTGGGAGATTCTGCTGGCCATCCTGATCGGCGAGACCGCCTTCGGCGTCTCCGGCGTGGTCATGGCCCCCATCATTTACGCTTTTTTGAAGCGCGAATTACGGGAGCGTGGTCTGGTCTGACCGATAATGCGGGGATGCTTCGGTCCATCTCTGCCCCGATCCTCGTGCTATCGCTCTGTTCGCCACTGGCCGCCGAGACGATCTCCGGCACGGTCTACCTCGATCCGCCCGCCCTCGCGGTGCGCGCCGATTTCACTCCCACGGCGGCGACCGTGAAGCTCTACCGCGACGGCGGCAGCGCGCCGGTCGCGGAGCTCACCACCCCGAACGGCCACTACGAATTCGCCGGGCTTTCCGCCGGCACGTACGACGTGGTCGTCGATTCGAAATCGATCGGCAAGCAGGCCTGGGCAGAACAGACCTTCGGTCCCACCGGCGCGGTCTGCGCGCAGACCAACGGCACGACGCGGACGAATTTCTTCGAAGGGACCTGCGTCGGCGGACGCTCGCTCGCCTCGGACGATGCGTCGTCGTTCGCCACGGCGGAGCACGTCGCGCGCGTGCAGAGCGGGACGTCGAACGTCGACTTCGCCTTCAGCTTCAACATCGTCACCTCCATCGCCGACTCGGGCCAGGGCTCGCTGCGGCAGTTCCTCACCAATGCGAATGCCCTCCCCGGCCCGAACGCGATGCGCTTCGTACCGCTGACGCGCCCCGTCGCCGCGGCGGAGAACGCGTCGCTCGGCCTGCCGCCGCGCTGGTGGACCATCGCGCTGCAATCGGCGCTTCCGCCGCTGAGCGACGCCGGCACCACGATCGACGGCGAAGCGCACAACATCCTCTCCACCGCGTCGGTCATCGACGTCAACTCCGGCCGCATCGACGAAGCGCCGTACCTGCGGAAGGGCGAGCGCCAGGACCTGCCGCGCGAGGAAAAACCGGAGCTCGAGCTCGTCGCCGCGGGCGAGGAAGGGATCGTCTGCGACGCGATGTGCACCATCCGCGCGCTGGCCATTCACGGCACGCCGAACTCGATCGTCACGCGCGCCGACGCCACGCTGGAGCAGGTGGTCATCGGCGCGCACGCCGACATCGAGGACGCGCCGAAGCACGGCAGCGTCGGACTGCAGGTCGAAAAAGGGAAGGCGACGCTCCGCTTCCTCTACGTGACGGTGCAGGACACCGCCGGCATCGCGGTCGCCGCCTCCGGCGCGCGCGTCGACGGCGATTACGTGCAGGTCCTGCGCTGCGGCACGCCGACCTCCGGCGCCGGCATCGCGCTCCTCTCCGACGGCTCGACGTTCCGCCATTCGCACGTCTCGGCGAACGAAGGCGCCGGCATCGTCATCGGCTCACCCGACGGCAAGCAGCCGGCTAGCGTGACGGTCATCGAAGACTCGGTGATCAGCAACAACCTCGCGGGCATCGTCATCGCGCCCGGCTCCGCGCGCAATACCATCGCCCGCAACCAGATCACCTGGAACCGCATCGGCGGCGTGGTCGCCGCGCCGTACGCCGGCAATCCGCCGCAGGAGAACCGCATCACGTCGAATGTCTTCGACGAGAACGGCGGGCGCCCCATCGCGCTCAACGCCGAGGAAAAACGCGACATCCTCGCGGAGTCCATCGGCACGTGCGCGCGGATCGACACGGTGGCCAATCACGGCATCGGCGCGCCGGTCATCAACAGCGTGCAGCGGTCGGACGACGCGAAGACGGTCACGGTCAGCGGGCGCGCCTGTCCCGATCAGACGGTGGAGCTCTACCGCTCCTACGTCACCTCGGAGATCCGCAACGCGAAGGACAACTCGCGGATGATCCGCAGGACGGTGAAGGGCGAGACCATCACCATCGAGCAGCAACAGCTCGACGCCTATCCGTCGATCGGCGAGTTCAATTACGTCGCCTCCACCGTCGCCGCCGCCGACGGCTCGTTCACCGTGACCTTCCCCATCGAGCTGGTGGAGAAGGCGGGGCGTGCGGCGAAGTCGGACGACGTGATCATCACCAACGAGCAGGCGCTCTACGGCAGCGAATCGGACCGCGCCTACTCCGCCATCGCCATCGATCCGCAGGGAAACACCTCGGAGATGAGCGAGCGGACGCGAGTCAGGATCGCGGCGAAACGCTAGGCCGGCACGGCCGGCAGCGTTGATCGCTCCGCCTTGCGGCATGCTTGCTGTCACAACACGAGCTGCGGCTTCGAGCGGCGCAACGCGCCTGAGATCGCTTTTCTGAATGCCAGGCGCGTTGCGCCGCTCGAAGTCGCGAGATTCGAGGGGACGACGCACGCGCCGCAAGGCGGAGCAATCAACGCAGCCGGCCGGGCCGGCGCAGCGCCCGGAGCGCACGCCGCATCGCGAACCACACCGGCGACATCCGCCGCGTGCGCACGCGTCCCACGATCGCGCCCGCGGTGAACGGCTCGTCGTCCCCCGGCGCGTTGTCGCCACGCGTGATGAACCAGCCCTCGCGCGTGATGCGCACGACGCGATGCGCGGTCAGTCCGCGCGACAACCGCGCCAGGACGACGTCGCCGCGGCGGATCGACGCGGGATCGACTCGCTCGACTTCCAGCAGGTCGTTCGACCGGATCGACGGATGCATGCTGTCGCCGCGCGCGCGAAACCGGGCGGCGTTACCGGTGGCCAGCACCTCCTCGATCACGGTCGCTGCGTCGATCACACGATCAGCTCCAGCGCGGCGCGATCGAGCGTGAAGCGGAACTCGCGCACCGGCACGCTCGACACGATCCGCTCCAGCATCGACATCGTGAAGTCGATCGCCTTCGCGTTGTGAAACGGCGGGAACGTGCAGCCGAAGAGGCGCGCCACCGCGACCGCGGGGTGCAATTCGCGCAGCTCGTTCTCCTTCGCCTGCGTCAGCAGGTAGACGCCGGCCAGCGGGGCGCTCGTCGCCGACGCCAGCTCCGCCTCGCCATGCCACGGCGTGCCGTGCATCCGGAGCTCTCCGTCGTGCTCGCGCACGATCACGCGGTCGTCGCTCACGATCTCGCGCGCGTCGTCGCCCCACATCCGCGCCGTCGTCGTCTTGCCGGCGCCCGACTGCCCGACGAAGAGATGCCCGCGCCCGTCGTGACCGACGACGCCGCAACCGTGCAGCTCGACGCCGCGGCCGCGTCCGAGGAGATTCGCGATGAGCAGCTCGTCGAGCGGATATTCGATCGGGTCGAACGGCTTGGTCAGACTGCAGCGGATCGTGCCGCGCGTGAAGTCGTCGTTGAACGTCGTCACCTTGTACGGCGCGTCACCGATCATTTCCGACTGGCACTCGAGGCGGACGCCGCCATCCTCCGCGTACATCTTCCAGACGGCGCCGGAGTCGAAGAGCAGCTCCCCGCGCGGCGGCTCGTAGCGTTCGAGGAAGACGACGTCGAGCTCGACGTCGGGCGGGGCGGGATCAACAAGAAAGCGCGTCACGGCCCCTTCGTAAAGGCACGTGACGCGCGGATCGTCGCAGCGGACCGCGATGGTGATGCCGGCGATCCGAATGAACGTCTCCTGCATTCGATCAGGAGCCGGGAGCCGAGCAGGCCGAGGGGACGGTGCACTGTCCCTGGGTCTGGCCGTGGGCGCCCTGCGACTTGCAGAAGCCCAGGACCGCTTCCTCGGCACGGAGCGGGAAGCGCGTCACGACAGGCTTTTCGTACGGCTTCCGGTTTGCGGATTCTTTTCTCTGTTCCATGTCGTCCTCATCTCGCGTGGCTGGAGCACGAGCCACACGTCCCTGTTGAACATGATGCCGCGGCCTGCGGCGGCGGCATCGCCGCGCGCATGGCGTGTAGTTCACTGAAATTCTTCTCGCGGACCATCGTCGCCATCTCGTCGATCTCGTCGCGCTGCGACCCGTCCGCGCAATACTCGCACTCCCCGTGCTCCGGCACCGGGATGTCGAACACCTCGGCGCGCAGATGCGCGGTCTTGCACATGAAATCGACCGGCGTCTCGGCGTCGCCCTCTTCCAGCTCCGCGTTCGCCGCGCACGAGCCGCAGAACGACTTCAGCGCGCAGCGCGTGCACTTGGTGATGCGTGTCGCCTTCTTCGCCCGGACTCCGCGAAGGAACGTCTCCCAACCCTCGCGCACCGAGCCGTCGCGCACGTTGTACTCGTCGACGTGCGACAGCACGCAGATCGTCATGTTGCCGTACGGATCGATGGCGAACGAATTCACGCCGCCGCCGCAGGTGTAGACGTCGCCCAGCTCGCCCTTGTCCGGAAGCGGCGGGATGAAATCAGCGGCCACCCGGCGCCACTCCGAGACGCGGATCGGATCCTCGAGGTCGAGGGCCACGATCTCCGGCGGCGACAACCGCACGGCGAGCGGGCTCTGCGAGCAGTCGATGCGCGGATTCATCATCGAGTCGAACTTGAAGTCGAGTCCCAGTCCGTCGGCGATCTCCCGCATCATCCCGAGCTCGTGCACGTTGATCGACACCGCCACCGACTTCAGTTTGAGAGGGATCTTGCGGTCGATCAGCAGCTTGATGCCGCGCAGACATTTCTCGTACGAGCCGGGGATGCGGGTCAGCGTCTCGTACGTCTCTTTCGTCGCGCCGTAGAGCGTGATCTCGACGCTGAACGGCGGGTACTGCACGAGGTAATCGGCGATGCGCTCCGTGATCATCGTGCCGTTCGTGAACAGCGTGACCAGGAAGCCTTTCGATTTGGCGTAGGTGTAGATGTCGAGGAAGTCGTGGCGGGCGAAGATCTCGCCGCCGGTCAGCAGCAGCCAGACGCAACCGAGTTCCACCAGCTCGTCCATCACGCGCTTGATGTCGGCGGTGGACATCTCGCGCGAGCGCGCCGAGCTGTCGTCCATCGGCAGGTTGTTGTAGCAGTGCGCGCAGTCGAGCGGACAGCGGTCCGTGACCTCGATGGTGCCGTTCACCGGCAGCTTCAGAGCATTGACTCGATTGTGCAGGTCCCGGCTGAACTCTGCGTACGTCCCGCTCCCGATCACACCGTCTCCTTATTCACGAGTGAAGCCACCTCGAGCGATGCGAGCAGCTCGTTGACGTCGGCGGCTGCCGTCTCGCGATCGACCTCGAATTCGGCACAGATCGCGTCGATGATCTCGTCGGCGGAGAGCGCGCGATCGAGCAGCGACCAGATGCGTGCCGCGACCGGCGAGAGGACGAAAATCGACTCCAGATCGCCGACGCGGTTTCGGATTGGAACGAGGATCGATTCGCCGCCTACCTCGCGGCAGACGACTTCGCTGGAACGTTGATAGACCATGGTCGGAACCCGAGTCATGATGACACGCGCATCCTTTCGAATCAAATCGTCACAACGCTGTCAACTCTTGCAGCGAGAATGAAATCCGCGCGAGTAACCGATTGCGCGGAGTGCGTCCAGGTGACCACCTGGACCCTCCCCCAGCCGAGCGTGATCTCGGGGTGATGATCGAGCTCCTCGGCGATCGCGCCGATGCGGTTCGTGAACGCCAGCGCCTCCGCGAAATCGGCGAATTTGTACTCCCGCCGCAGGTCGTGCGCGTTGTAGTAGACCCAACCCGGTTGCAGGTGGCTCGTCAGCGCGCGGATCTCGTCGAACTCCAGCGGCGCGCGGTCGAATGCGAGCTTCGCCGAGACCCCGCGCGCGTACGCCGCGAACGCCTGCGGATGAACGAAGTGGCGGAACGCTTCCCTGCCGTCGATGTAGATCACCGGCACGTCGTCCGTGAACTGCCGCTGCAGCTCCGGATCTTCGTCGATGTCGACCTCGACCAGCTCGACGTCGACGCCCGACGCGCGGATGGCCGCCTTCGCCTTGTCGCAAAGCGGGCAATCACGGCGCGTGTAGAAGGTGACCTGCATGTAGCACAGACACTCTTGTCTGTGCCGAGGATACACTCCGCCCGATGCGACGAAATGTGCTCGACCTCACCAACAAAACCGTGCTGATCACCGGCGCCTCGCGCGGCATCGGCCGCGAGACCGCGCTGCAGATGGCGGAAGCGGGCGCGCTCCTCGGGCTGAACTACAACCAGAGTGCCGACGCCACGCGCTCGCTCGTGGCGGAGATCGGCGACGAGCGCTGCCTCGCGATTCGCGCCGACGTCGCCGATCCGGTCGAGACCGAGGCGATGATCGATGCGATGGTGCGCCGCTTCGGACGGATTGACGTGCTCGTCAACAACGCCGCGATCTTCGACCTCAACCGTTTCGAAGGCGACGACTACGACGCCTGGCAGCGCGGCTGGCAGCGGACCTTCCAGGTGAACGTCTTCGGCGCGGCGAACGCGGCGTACCTGGCGATGCGCTCGATGCGCGCGCACGGCGGCGGCAAGATCATCAACGTCGCCTCACGCGCGGCGTTCCGCGGCGAGACGGAGTTCGCGGACTACGGCGCGTCGAAGGCAGCGCTGGTGAATCTCACCCGTTCGATTGCCCGCGCGTGTGCGAAGGACAAGATCGTCGCCAGCTGCGTCGCGCCGGGGTTCATCGAGACCGAGATGGCGCACGCGGAGCTCGCCGCACATCGCGAGGAGATCGAGGGGCAGATCCCGCTGCGGCGCGTCGGGACGCCGGCGGACGTCGCCGCGGCGATCCTTTTCCTGGCGTCGCCGCAGGCCGATTACCTCAATGGTGTGACGATCGACATCAACGGCGGCTCCTGGTTCCACTGAGCACGAATCTCGGCACTGAACTCGCAGTTTGAGTGATCGATGTCCATGATCCTCGTACTCCTCGTGGTCGCCATCGGAATCGCACTCGCGATCGCCCTCGCCTACGTCCCGATGCGCCTGCTGATCGCCCAGATGGCGAAGAATGTTCAGCAGTTCATTCAACGCCAGCGCGACCGCCGGCAGATGACGCGCGAAACACCCGAGAGGCGGAAGGTGATTTAGCTGCGCTTCTGAGCCAGCGCGGTTTTCAGCGCACTCATCAGCTCTTCGTCGACGGAGATCAGGCCGTACTTTTTCCAGACGATCTTGCCCGAACGATCGATGAGCACCGACGTCGGGATGACGGTCGTCTGAAACACGTTGGCCAGCTTCCCTTCCGGATCGAGTGCGATCGGATAGGTCATCGAGTTCTCGGTGACGAACTGCTGCACCGCTTCTTTGCCTGATTCGTCGAGGCTGACGCCGACGACCTTGAAGCCCTGCGCGGCGTATTCGGTGTGCAGTTTCTCCAGCTCCGGGATCTCCGCGCGGCACGGGTTGCACCACGTCGCCCAGAGATTGAGAAAGACGACATTGCCGCGCTCGGCGGCGACGTCGAACGGCTTGCCGTCGAGGAGCTCTGCCTTGTACGCGGGCATGGTCGAACCGACCGCGGAATCGGTGGCGGTCGCCGGGGTGGCGGGCGGCGGAGCGGTCGATTCGCCGCGGGTCACGACGCCGCTGGCGCCCTTCGACGCCTGCGCTGGTTGTGCGGTCTCGTGTTTCTTGCAGCCGCCGATCATCAGGGCGATGACCGTCGCGGCGAGGAGTGTCTTACGCATGCGCGCATTCTCGCATCAAAGCCCTTCGCCCGGTTTCGTCGGCTCCATCTGCAACGCGTCATTCACACGATTGAAGTAGTTGAACAGCCCCGCCATCGCGGAGATCTCGACGATCTCCCCTTCGTCGTAATGCTCGCGGAGCCGCGCGAACATCGCGTCGTCGATCCGGTGCGCGTCGATGGTCAGCTGCCGCGCGTACGCCAGCGCCGCCTTCTCTTTCTCGTCGAACGGACCGCTCTCGAAATCGAGGATGTGCTCCAGCTGAGCGTCCGTCGCGCCGTACCGCGCAGCCTGCGCGGTGTGGGAGGCGTTTCAATAGTGGCAGCTGTTCAATCGCGACACGAGCGTCGCCACCAGCTCCTTCGTGCGCACCGGCACGGTGCCGGTATTGGTGACCGCGTTCAGGTGCGCGACCATCGTCTTCAGGATCTCGGGCCGATGGGCGTAGACGCGGAACATGTTCGGCACGTTGCCGCGCGCCGCGCCGACCTTCGTGTAGAGCTCGCGGACGTCGTCGGGGACTTCGGTCTTGTCCAGTCGTTTGATTCGCATACGAAAAAAAAGGGCCCGCTTGCGCGAGCCCTTCTGCTTTCTGCTTTCTGATTGCTGCGTTTACTTCTTCTCGTCCTCGGGCTTGCCCTTCTTGATGACTTCCGGCTCGGCCACGGCGGCGACGGTCTCGGCCGCCGCTTCGACCGGCTCAGCCTTGGCGTGGGTCACGCCGACGACGACGCGCTCCAGGTCATCGAGGACTTTCACGCCCTCGGGGAGCTTGATGTCCGAGATGCGGTAGTAATCGTGGACGCCGAGGGCGGTCACATCGACGTCGATCGTGTCGGGGATCGCGCCCGGGAGACACTCGACATGAAGGTCGCGAACCTGCCAGTCGAGCAGCCCGCCTTCCTTCACACCGATCGACGTTCCGACCACGTGCACCGGGATCGTCACGCGCACCACCTCGTCCATGACGACGCGGACGAAGTCGATGTGCGTCATGCGGCGCGAGATCGGATCGATCTGGATATCCTTGATCATCGCGTGCCGCTGCTGATCGGTGCCCGACATCTTCAGGAGGAAGATGGACCGGACGCCGTGCTCGCTCTTCTGAATCAGCTCGCTGACCGACTTGCGGTCGACCTCGATGGCCACCGATTCCTTGTGTCCACCGTAAACCACGGCCGGGACTTTGCCCCCGGCGCGCAACTTCTTCGCGATCTCCTTGCCGGAGCGCTCGCGACGCGTAACTTCTAAAGTGACCTCAGCCATGAATGATGCTCCTCAGACGTAATCCGGGGTGAGAAAGGCAACGGAGGTAAGTTTATTCCACTGAATAGATAGCAGATAGCGGATAGCAGATAGCAAAGACCGCGAGCTGTTGCTATCTGCTATCCGCTATCTGCTATCTAACCAACTACATCTCGAACAACGAGCTCACCGAATCCTCGTTGTGAATCCTCTTGATCGCCTCGCCCAGCAGGTCGCCGATCGACAGGGTCTTGAGCTTCGAGCAATCCTGCTCCTTGTCGGCGGTCGGCATGCTGTTGGTGGCGACGACCATCTCCAGCTTCGAGTTGTTGATCCGCTCGATGGCGGGACCGGAGAGGACCGCGTGCGTGCACGACGCGGAGATCGATTGCGCTCCCTCTGCCATCAGCGCCTCGGCGGTGTGAATCAGCGTCCCCCCCGTGTCGATGATGTCGTCGACGATGAAGATGTTCCGCCCTTCGACCTCGCCGATGATGTGCATCACCTCGGTGCGATTGGCGGCCACGCGGCGCTTGTCGATGATGGCCAGCGAGGCGCCGAGGCGCTTGGCGTAGGCGCGGGCGCGCTCGACGCCGCCGGCGTCCGGCGAGACGATGGTCAGGTTTTCCAGCCCGAGGGTGCGGAGATGGCCGACGATCACCGGCGCGGCGAAGAGGTGATCGACCGGGATGTTGAAGAAGCCCTGGATCTGCGAGGCGTGCAGGTCGAGCGTGAGCACGCGATCCGCGCCCGCCGCGGTGATCAGGTCGGCGACGAGCTTCGACGTGATCGGCACGCGCGGCTTGTCTTTGCGGTCCTGCCGCGCGTAGCCGTAGTACGGCAGCACGGCGGTGACGCGGCTGGCGCTCGAGCGTTTGAACGCGTCGAGCATGATCAGCAGCTCCATCAGGTGATCGTTCACCGGCGGGCAGGTCGGCTGGATGATGAAGACGTCCGCGCCGCGCACGTTCTCGTCGATCTGCACGTAGTTCTCGCCGTCGGAGAAGCTGTAGAGCGTCACCCGGCCGAGCTCGATGCCGATGCGCGCGCAGATTTCCTCGGCCAGCGAGGCGTGTGCGCGTCCCGAAAAGACCTTCAGCGGACCGTACAAGCGGGCGTGATTATAGGGGATGAGCGGCACGCGTTCGACATGGAACGACCGATGCATCAGTTGATGTACCATTGAGGCATCATGCGTACGACGATCAATCTCGACGAAACACTGATCACGGAGGCGCAGCGTATGACCGGAACCGTGGAGCGAACGGCTCTGATCCATGAAGGCCTCCGCGCTCTCATCGCACGCGAAAGCGCCCGCCGCCTGGCGCGTCTCGGTGGAAGCGATCCCCGGGCGAAGGCTCCGAAACGGCGCCGACCGTCGTGATCCTCGTCGACACCGCCGTCTGGATCGACCACCTCCACAGATCGATTCCGGAGTTGGTCGAACTACTCGAAAACGAGCGCGTTCTGATCCATCCGTTCGTCATTGGCGAGCTCGCGTGCGGCCGCATCGCCAATCGGGACGAGGTGCTCGACCTGCTGGCAACGCTCCCCTTCGCCGTCGTAGCCACCGACCTCGAGACACTCGAGCTGATCGATCGCCATCGGCTGATGGGAAAAGGCATCGGCTATTTCGACGCCCATCTTCTCGCGTCGGTCCTGCTCACCGACCAGGCCCAGCTCTGGACACGCGACAAGCGGCTGGCGGAGATCGCGATCCGGCTTCGACGAGCACATCGTCCTCCAAGCGACCTCAGATGAGCCGGAACCGCCCCGGCATCGCGCGCGACACCAGCGTGCGATGCGGACTGCCGGCACAGACAGGAGTGTCTGTGCCACTCAGCAGCCCGGCGAGCACTTCGTATGGATCGCACGGCCAGTCGACGATCGTCTCCTCGTCGCCCATCAGCGCGAGCTCGAACCTGGCGACGGTCGCGATCAGGTCATCGTCGAGCGCGATTGCGGATTCGAGGAATGCGCGCGACAGCTCTTCGATGAAGGGCGATGAACACTGCACCGCATCGAGCACCTCGTCGAAGCGGCTGCGCGCGCGAAGGATCGCGGTCGTGAGCCGGCAGCTCTGGCCGAGGCGGAAGACGCGCCAGCCGCGGATCGTGTCGCGCGTGACGTCGAGTCCGATCGAGCGGCTCGCCTGCTCGATGTAGGGATCATTCGCGATCGCACGTCCGGCGATCAGATCGCGCATGGCGCGCTGATGTTCGGCGAGGTTCATCTCTGCACCACCTCGCGCACGCGGCGCAGCTCGTTCGCGATCGCCGCGAGGCCGGTCGGTCCGACGTACGGGCCGAGCATCTCGAAGATCACGGCTTCTGCGTTCGGCGTGCGCGGCAGGACTTCGCGCAGCGTCGCCAGCGTCTCGTCGCGCGTGACACGCGAGTGGACATCGACGCGCAGTCCGCGATCGATCGTTCCGTTCGCGATGTGAATCTCGCGCACCGCCTCGAGCTCGAGCTCATCGAGGAACTCGCTCGACGTGCACAGCTCGTTGTGCACATCGCATTCGAGGTTGTAGAGGTCGAGGATCAGGCCGCAGCCGGTGCGGCGGACGATCTCGTTGAGAAATCCGGCAGCCGTGTAATCGCCGCCCGGATCGGGAAAGAGATTCACTACGTGCTCGAGGAGGAACGGCTTCGCATAACGCCGCTGAATCGACTCGACACGCGAGCAGATCAGGTCGAGCGCCTCGTCCGTGCGCGGCGGGACGAGCATCGTGCCGAGGTTCTCGCCGTCGACCGTCGTGTAGCCGAGGTGCTCGCTGTGCCACGCGACATCGAGCGACGACATCAGCTCATCGACCAGCGTGAGGTAGTTCTCGTTCATCGCATCGGCCGACGCGATCGAGAGTCCGACGCCGTGGATGGTGAGCCGCGCGCCGCGGGCAATCGTGCGCAGCTCGTCGATCGTCTCCGCCGGAATGACGGCCCGGCCGTCGCGAATCGTGGCAATCGCGTCGGGCGTGACCTCGACGACCTCGGCGAGCGGCAGCACCGTCTCGACGAATCGCGGGTCACGCCCTTCGTAATTGATGCCGGTCGCGATCAACGGATGGACGCGTTGAAGCCGCCGATGTCGAACGGCTCGGGATCGCCGCCGTGGATGATGATGTCGATGCCGATCAGGCCGCAGGCGAGGCAGCCGTTGAGCTTGAAGATCTGTTCGAGCGCGTCGTGCACCTGCTCCTTCTTGAGCGGTGTCCGCCCGCTCGCCGTCAACGTCACCGTCCTACCCGAGATCTTCGATGCTGCTTTGGTCGTGGCCATACACACACCTCCATAGAGAAGGAGTAATGGCGAGCAATTTCCGTACCGGTAGTTGCCAACTTGCGACGTACGTCACACTCGCATCTCAGGATTAATGGAGAATCGTGCCGAGGGAAAGAAGTCATGAAACGAACCATTCTCGCCACGGTTGTTCTGGCCGTTCTCGCCGCCCTTCCCGCCCGGGCCAGCGAATCGTTCATCCTCGACATCCCGATCCGGTTCAACGCGAACCAGGAGACCGGGGAGGCGAAGATCCTCCTCGTCCTCAACGCCGCCCCCGCCGGCGCGCAGCTCGTCGTCAACGGCAGCACCACGCTGAACCTCGGCGACACCACGACCGTCGCCGGCGACTCCGTGTCCTTCACCACCGGCGCCGGCAACTCGGTGCTCATCGACTACAAGCCGCTGTCGAATTTCAGCGGCGACTTCTGCCAGGGCGGCGGCGCGGTCGAAAAGCAGATCCCGATGCGCTTCGCCGGCGCGCAGGACGTCACCGGCTTCCGCGTCGCCACCTATGTCGTCGCCGCGCCGAACGTCGAATGCTCGCAGCCCTCGAAGCACACCGGCGACACGCCCGCGTTCCTCACGCCGGTCGATGACGGCGTGGCACTCGCACTCGTCGCCGACAACCTCGGACGCTTCACCTACGACGTCGCGCTCGTCCTCGACAAATCGGGCAGCATGTCCGAGCTCCCGCCCGGTGCGAACGCCGGTCCGACCAAAGTCGAATATCTGAAGTCCGCGGTGCAGGCCTTCGTCGGCAACTGGGAAGCACTCGATGCACCGAGCGGCACCACCGACTACTCCGGCGATCGCCTCAGCCTCGTCTTCTTCGACTCCACCGCCGTCTCGCAGACGCTCCCCGGCGCCGACGCTCCGGCAAATGTCTTCCTGCAGCGCGGCGGCAGCAACGCGTGGGACGCGGTGATCACCGCCGCGAACGGCCTCACCCCCGGCAGCTCGACGTCGATCGGCGGCGGCATCAACGAGGCGATGTCGAAGTGGAAGGCCGACTCGAAGAACGACCTCTCCGTCGTCGTCGTGACCGACGGCAAGCAGAACACCGCGCCGCTGATCTCGCCCGCGCCCTCCGGATTCCTCGGACTGACTCCGGTCGCCGGACTACCGCAGGAACTGCGCAAGCGCTTCATCCCGATCCAGACCATCGGCTTCGGCGCGCCGGCGCAGGTCGATGAAGATTTACTCCGCAACATCAGCCTCGAGACCGCGGGCGTCGCGTGGCTGCACATCGACGGCACGACCGTCTTCGACACCTTCGCCAACACGCTCATCGCGCTGCTCAAGGGCAACACCGCGGCGCTCGGCAAGCGCTTCCACGACACGATGAGCGGCCCCGGACCGAGCACCACGTACAACGTCGTCGTCGACCGCTCGCCGGCGCGCGTCGTCTTCTCGCTGCAATGGGCGCCGCCGCTGCGCCGCGTGCTCGACCTCGACGCGTTCCGTCCGGGCGCTGCCTCGCCATCGGCGCCGAGCTCGACGAAGAAGCTCCCGCAGGCGACGATCAAGGGCTACGACCTGAAGGCCTCCGACGTCGGCGTCTGGCGCGCGCAGGTGAAGCGCGAGCCGAAGACCGACAACGTCAACATCCCGTACACGCTCAACGTGATGTTCCTGGAGAAGCACCTCGACTTCCAGCTCTCGCTCGATGCATTCCGTCCGACGACCGGCGAAAAACTCGGCGTCCGCGCGGTGGTCGACTGGGACGGCAAGCGCCTCCCCGGCCTCCCTCCCGGCTCGATCCGCGCCCGCGTCTTCCAGCAGCAACAAGCCCTCGGCACGATCCTGCACAACACGCGGACCAGCACCGATCGCCAGCCGACGTCGGTCAGCGGCGATGCCATCTCCCCGCTCGACGCGAAGATCTCGTCGTTCAAGGGAAGGTCTCTGACGGAGCGGATCGAACAGAAAGAGGTCGCCTCGATCATCCTCAATGAGGAGGCGCCGGGCGTCTACGCCGCGTCGTTCGATCAGACGGCGATCCCCGGCAGCTACGCCTTCGAGGTGATCCTCGACTGGAACACCGAGCGCACCGGGCGCGTGCATCGCGAGGAGCGCATCGAGCAGTCGGTGAAGCCGCGCGTCGATCGCGCGAAGACGACCGTCACGACGACGCTGAACGCGAACGGCACGTACACCGTCACCGTCACGCCGCGCGACAGCTTCGGCAATTACTTCGGACCGGGCTACGAGTCGCTCATCACCGCGCGCCTGCTGACGCGCGGCGGCCTGCGCTCGCCGCATCCGACCGATCCGAACCTGATCGGCGTCTATTCGTGGCAGGTGAGCGACGTCCCGCGCGGCGAGACGCCGGTGCTCGACATCGTGGTCGATGGAGTGAGTCTCACGCCGCGAAGAGAGTAGTCATTCGATCCAACGCACGAACACGCGCCACGTAGCTCCGTAGACGCGATCGTTCGTGCTCCGTGTGTACGCCAGCGCGGTCAGGCCGCTGCCCGCGCTGCGTACGATCGGCGACGACTCGCTCTGGCTCGTGGCGGCAGCGAGGAACTGGTCGACGAGCGTGCCGTCGGGCGCGATGCGCGCGACGTGGATGTCTGCTCCATCGGACCAGGCGGCGATCCAGTAGCGGCCGTCCCACGTCGCGGAGACCGGAACCGTCGACGGCAGTTCGGTCCGCGCGATGATCGCGGCGTTGGCGTCGAGATGGATCGCCTGCGGCGGCGCGACGACGAGCCAGCCGTCCGGCTTCGACGCGACCGTGACCGGCAGTCCGTCGACGCCGAGCTCCGTGACGTCACTCAGCTTCCCGCCGGCGTAGCGCGTGGCGATGAGATGGTTCCACTGGAAGATCAGCAGGTATTCGTCGCCCCGCCCGCTCAGTTGTCTGAATCCGATCGGGATCGGAAGCGGCTGATCGATCGGCGTCAAATTGAACGTGAAGCGCTGGAAGAACGACTGCTCGTTCGAGCTCCAGACCATCGCGCAGTCGTGCGCGTTGCAGTCGATCTGCTGCACCGACGCGGGCAACAGCTCGCGCGCCAGCACCTTCTTCGAGACGATGTTCCCGCCGCCGTCGAGCAACGCTCCGAAGATGGCGAACGAGTTGCTGCTGTTGCTGTACTCGGCCCACGCCGCGACCGTATCGACGCCGTTCCACGCGTACGCGGCGTACGGCTTCGCGCCCGGATTCTTCACCGCGCCGAGCCGTCCGTTCCGGTCGACTGAAGCGCTGAAACTGTCGCTGAGACTCGACCAGATCACGCGCGCCGAGGACGGCGTGGCGACCAGAGCGGCCAGGAACTGGCTCGCCGCTCTGCGCGTCAGAAGCTCCGTCGTGCCGCCATTGAGATTCACCGCGTAGAGGTTGCGCAGCGCCGAGCCGGAGGTCGGCGTTCCGGTCGGATAGACGCCGATGAATTTGCCGTCGATCGCCGCGATCGCGCCCGCCTCCGTGCCGGGAACAAAGCGATTGTCGGTCCACCAGATCGCGGGCTCCAGCAGCCGCTCCTCGATCTGCGTTCGATTGACGGCGACGCGCATGTCGTACAGATCGAAGGTCCCTCCGCTGTAGCCGGAGCGGAGAAACTCCTGCCAGAGGATCCGGTACTCGGAGCCGTTCCAGCCGATCGCCGGATAGACCGACGAGGTCATCGACGACTCGGTGTGATGCACGAGCGACGGCACGCCGACCGCGCCGTCACTCGAGATCGGGAACACGCTCACGCCGGCCGCGCCGGCCGACGCGACGATCCAGCTCACGCCGTTCCAGACCGCGTCGACGTCGCTCCGCGGAAGCGCGCCGCCGGTCACGTTCCCCGCGCCGTCGATCACGCGGTAGTTGTCGGGCCAGAGCACGAGCACTCCCGCCGGCGATGCCACGACGCGTCCGCGCGACATCGGAAAACCGCTCATCCCGAGTGCGATCCGCTTCTCGACGACCCCGTGCGACACGATCAGCGCGGTGATCGAAAACTGCCCTTCCGGCGACAACGCGGAGTAGACGACGACGTTCCGGTCCATCGCCACTCTCACGTTCGCGTTGGCGGTCTCCTCGAGGTCGACCGGAGCACCGACGCGGCCGTCGGTGTCGATCTCGACGAGACTGATCACCGTCCCGCGAAGAATGGCGGCGACGTACTTCGTCCCGTTCCACCAGACATCCTGCACGTTGTCGATCAGCGGAAAGAGATCGAGCGGCTTGCCCGACGCATCGACGCGCACGGCGCCGTGCGACCAGACGACGAGCGCCTGATGCGGTCCCGCGGCGATGCGCGGACGGTCACCGCCGTAATCGCCTTCGTACGTGATGCCGGAGACCGGGATTTCGGTCGAGAGCCGCGGCGAGCCGGGTAACTGCGGCCGGTACACCACCGAATGACGCTGCGCGGAGATCGAGAGCGCGAGGAGAAGGGAGGAGAGAAGAGCGAGGGAACGTTTCATGAGGTCCACGATCAATACGGACCGCGGAGCGTTTTCGTCGATCAGCGGAAACGCAGCTGTCCGGTCCGCTCGTCGATCGTCACCGGCGCATTCGGCATCGCGCCGATCTCCACGCCGCGCACCGTGTCGTGCAGCGGCTTCTCCGCGAAGTCGACGATGAGCGGCTTCGTCTTCGACTCCGCCGCCGTGCGGTAGATGCGGCGATACGTCCGCTGCAGCCGCGCGTGATCGCGATACGTCGTGAACGCGCCGAAGACGATCGGGATCAGCAGCACGGCGATGGCGATCGTGCGGCGCTCGATGGCCAGGATCACCAGCATCAGCGCGACCGGGATCAGGTAGAGCCGGCCGATGAAGTTCAGGTGCGACATCAGCACGCCGTCCTGGTACGGCATGATCATCGCCCAGTAGAGCACCGCGGTCGCTACGATCAGCGCGAGCGCGGCGGCGATCAACTTCGGACGCCGCAGCACGGCGATCGAGATCAGCAGAAAGACAAAGCCGATCACGCCGGGACCACTCCCCTTCAGCGTCTGCCGCCAGAAGCTCTCCGCGAGATTGATCAGCGTCGGCAGGAAGAGCTTCGCGTCGAAGCCGTGCACATCGGACGATGACCCGAACGCCACGATGCGCGAGCGGAGGATGAAGTAGCTCGCGCCGAAAATCGCGGCCGGGATGCCGGCGCGCAGCGCGTTGCGAAACGTGATGCGGCCCGCAGCGAGGAGCAGCAGGAGAAACGCAAACGCAAGCGCCGCGGTCTCCTTGCAGAAGAAGGCGACGCCGAAGACGAGGCCCGCTTCGAGGAACCAACCGCGCGACAGGAGGTACGCGCCGGCGGCGAGGAGGAGCAGCGCCGAGGCGTCGAAGATGTTCGCGTACCAGCCGGCGGCGATCACGGCGGAGCCGGAGAAAAGCAGCGCGATCGTGAAGACGAGCTCGCGCACGTCATCGCGCTCGCTCCAACGCTCGATGGCACGCGTGAAGAACAGCGACGCGCCGGCGAGCATCGCGATGTCGATCGCGCGGAGGATCCTCCAGTTCACGTCGAAGTCGCGGATGAAATGCAGCACGCCGACGCAGATCAGCGTCGGCAGCGGACGCCAGAAGCCGAGCGATTGCGTCAGGACGAAGTGGATCTTGAAGCCGAGCGGATGCGCCGGATCGCAGAAGGCGAGCATCCCGTTCGTCTCGTCCCAGACGTCCGCGATCATCAGCTTGATCATCAGCGCGATCCAGACGGCGACGATCGCGACGGTGGCAATGCGGACCCGTGTCACGGCGCGCATCGTACAATTTCTCTCCTTGCGAATCGTCCCTGCGCTGCGACCGCTGCACTGGAGCAAGAACCTGCTGGTCTTCATCCCGCTCGTGCTCGCGCATCGCGCGGCCGATGCGGCGGCGCTCCTCCCCACGCTCATCGTCTTCGCCGCCTTCTGCGCCGTCGCCTCGGGGACCTACCTGATCAACGACTGCCGCGACGCGGAGTTCGATCGCGCCCATCCGAAAAAGAAAACGCGCCTCATCGCCTCGGGTGCGCTCGGACTGCAGACCGCGCTCATCGCCGGCATCGTCCTCGTGCTCGCCGGCATCGCGGCGTCGTGGCTCGCCTCGCATCGCGCCGCGCCGTTCGTCGCCGGCTACGTGCTCCTCTCCCTCCTCTATTCATTCGCGCTCAAGCGCTATCCGCTCGTCGACGTCATCGTCCTCTCCGCGTTCTACGCCATCCGCGTCATGGCCGGCGGCGCCGCGGGCGACGTCGAGGTCAGCGACTGGCTGATGGCCTTCTGCACGTTCCTCTTCATCTGCCTCGCGCTGCTCAAGCGCTACGCGGACCTGCGTCACCTGGCGAAGAGCGGCGAAAGCGCGGGCGGGCGCGGCTACGTCGCCGATGACGCAGACCTGCTCCGCTCCATCGGCGTCGCGTGCGGGATGATCGCGGTGCTCGTCTTCGCGCTCTATCTCGATTCGGAGCGCGTGCGCCGGCTTTACGCGTCGCCGCGACTGATGTGGCTCATCGCGCCGCTGCTGCTCTACTGGATCTCGCACATGTGGCTTCTCGCGCACCGCGGCACGGTGGAAGACGACCCGATCATCGTCGCGGCGAAGGACATCCCGAGCTATGTCGTCGCACTGCTCGTCGCCGCGATCGCACTGGCGGCGGCATGAGCTACGAATCGTGGGGCCGCGCGATCCCGTCGATTCCCGCTCACGTGGTGCCTCTCCCCTTTCCACCTCCATCACTCCCCGACTCGGATCTTCTTCTGCCGTACGGCCTCGGCCGCAGCTACGGCGACGTCTGTCTCAACAACGGCCACACCCTGCTCGACACCGCGCGCATGGATCACTTCCGCCGCTTCGACACGGCGACCGGCATCATCGAATGCGAAGCCGGCACGTCGCTCGACGCGATTCTCGCGGCGGTCGTCCCGCGCGGCTGGTTCCTGCCGGTGACGCCCGGCACGAAGTTCGTGACCGTCGGCGGCTGCATCGCGAACGACGTGCACGGCAAGAATCACCATCGCGCCGGCACGTTCGGACGCCACGTCCGCGCGCTCGTACTGCTTCGCTCCGACGGCTCGCTCCTCCGCTGTTCCCCCACCGAAAACTCCGAGCTCTTCGCCGCGACGATCGGCGGCCTCGGGCTGACCGGCCTGATCGTCTCCGCCGAGATCGCGCTGCGCAAGATCGAGTCGCCGATGATCGTCGCGGAGCGCATCCCGTTCCGCACACTCGCGGAGTTCGACGAGCTCTCGCGCGCGTCTGATGCGACGCACGACTACTCCGTCGCCTGGTTCGATTCGACGAGCGGCCGCGAGCCGCGCGGCATTTTCTTTCGCGGAAATCATGCAGATGTGGCACAGACACTCCTGTCTGTGCGCCGTCCCCGTTTCCTCCCCGTCCGCCTCTTCTCCCCCTTCCTCATGCCGCTCACCGTCCGCCTCTTCAACGAAGCCTACTTCCGCGCGAACGCCCATCCCCATCCGCAGACCCTCGCGTACGACCCGTTCTTCTATCCGCTCGACGCCGTCGCCAACTGGAACGCGATCTACGGCTCGAAAGGCTTCCTGCAATACCAATTCGTGATGCCCGGCTCGGTCGCCGAGGTGCTCGATCGCGTCGCGAAATCGCAGCTCGCGTCGTTTCTCACCGTCATCAAGCGATTCGGCTCGCTGCCGTCGCCCGGGATGATGTCGTTCCCGCGCGAGGGCACGACCGTCTGCTTTGATTTCGCCGAAGGATCGCCGCGACTCCGTCCGCTGCTCGAGGAGCTCGATCGCGTCGTGCTCGACGGCGGCGGCGCGGTCTATCCGGCGAAAGACTCGCGCATGTCGCCCGACACCTTCCGCCGTTCGTTCCCGCAATTCGAAGCGTTCGCGAAATTCGTCGACCCACGCTTCTCATCGACGTTCTGGAGGCGCGTCACATGAACATCGTCATCCTCGGCGCAACCTCCGCCATCGCGCAGGAGACCACGCGCTGCTTCGCGCCGGCGGGCGCGTCGTTCTTTCTCGTCGCGCGCGACGCCGCGAAATGCGCCGTCGTCGCCGACGACCTCCGCGCGCGCGGCGCCGCTGCCGCCGCCACCTTCATTGCCGACCTCGGCGACTTCTCGACGCACGCCGCGATCGCCAACGCCGCCCCGCAAGCGATCGACGTCGTGCTCATCGCGCACGGCTCGCTCCCCGATCAAAAGGCGATCGACGACGATCCCGCCGCCCAGGCCGCCGCGTTCGAGCTCAACGCGACGTCGTTCATCTCCCTCGCCACGCATTTCGCCCATCGCACCAAGACGCTCGCCGTCATCGGCTCCGTCGCCGGCGACCGCGGCCGCGCCGCGAACTACGTCTACGGCGCCGCGAAGGCCGCGTTGCATACGTACTGCGAAGGCCTGCGCGTGCGCGGCGTCAACGTCGTCCTCATCAAGCCGGGCTGGATCGACACGCCGATGACGTCGCACATGCGCAAGAACCCGCTCTTCGCCAGCGCGCAGACCGCCGGCCGGCTCATCCACGACGCGATCGTCGCCAACCGCGCGGTGGTGTATGTGCCGTGGTTCTGGCGGTGGATCTCGCTGATCGTGCGGATGCTGCCGGCGCGATTCGTGCGCTTCTGACGCGCACATCCGCGGTTGTTGCACATCACCTGTATTTTTTCGCCCCCCGCGGTGGACTCCCATGCATGAAAGCTCTTGCCACGATCCTCCTCGCCTTCGCGGCCACCGCCGCGTCCGCCGCCGCACCGCATCTCGTCGGAAGTCTCTCCCTCGGCACACCCGCCCGCAGCGGCGACCGCCAGTTCACGATCCCGGTCGTGCTCTCGACCGATCCCGGCTCGGTGAACGCGCAGGCATTCTGTTTCCGCCTCAAAGTCTCGACGCCGTTCGTCTCCGCGAACGTGCGGCACAGCGGTTTCACCGAAGGGCAGCCGACCGTCTTCGAGTGGCAGCAGAGCACGCCGACCGCGATCTCGTACGTCGTGATCTACAACGAGCGGTTCATCCGCTTCACGTCCGGAGTGCCGGTCACGTTCGCGGAGGTGACGATCACGTTGCCCGACGGCGTCACGTCGCCCGTGGTCATCGACTTCGACCAGTCGTCGGTGACGATGATCAGCACCGAGGATGGCTTGCTCTCCGCGACGACCGCGAAAGGCACGCTGGCGACGACCGGCGTCACGATCGATCCGAACGCGTGGTATCCCGAGTCGCCGAAACGCCGCAGCACGGGACATTGAGCCGTTATCCTTGCCGCGATGATCCGCACGATCACCGCGACCGAGTACGTGATGCCGCTCCGCGAGGGCGGCTCGCTGCCGGCGATCGTCGCCGGCGATGACGACGGCACGTACGTCGCGAAGTTCCGCGGCGCAGGCCAGGGAACGCGGGCGCTGATCGCGGAGCTGGTGTCGGGCGAGCTCGCGCGCGTGCTGCAGCTGCCGGTCCCGGAGATCGTCTTCGTCGAGCTCGATCCGCGGATGGCGAAGACGGAGCCCGACCCGGAGATCCAGGACCTGCTCCGCAACAGCGCGGGCCTCAACCTCGGGCTCGACTACCTCCCCGGCTCGATCACCTTCGACCCGATCGTCGGCCTGCCGAACGCGGTGCCGCCGCGGCTCGCGTCGTCGATCGTCTGGTTCGACGCGCTGGTCAGCAATGTCGATCGCACGGCGAAGAACACCAACCTCCTCGTCTGGCACCGCAAGCTCTGGATGATCGATCACGGCGCGACGCTGATCTTTCATCACCAGTGGGAAGGCTTCGAAACGCGGAGCCGCAATCCGTTTCCGCAGATCGCCGATCACGTGCTGCTGCGCTGGGCGACGGAGCTGAAGGAGGCCGACGCCGCGCTCGCGCCGCTGCTCACGCCGGAGCGGATCGCCGCGGTGATCGACCTGATCCCCGAGTCGTGGCTGCACGACGAGCCGATGTTTCCGACCGTCGACGCCTATCGCGCCGCGTATCGTGACTACCTGATGCAGCGCCTCGAGTTGCCGCGCACGTGGATGGAGGATGCCGTTCGTGTCCGAACGCTTCGTGTTTGACTACGCCGTCGTGCGCGTCGTCCCGCGCGTGGAGCGCGGCGAGTTCGTCAACGCCGGCGTGATCGTCTTCTCCTCGACCGGCGGCTTTCTCGAGTCGCGCATCGAGCTCGATCACGAGCGCCTGCTCGCGCTCGCTCCCGCCATCGACGTGACGACGGTCGAGGAGTACCTCGCCTCGATCCCGCGGATTTGCGCCGGCGGCGAAGACGCCGGCCCCATCGGCTCACTCCCCCAGCGCGCCCGTTTCCACTGGCTCGTCGCCCCGCGCAGCACGATCATCCAGACCTCGGCCGTGCACTCCGGCGTGCACGCCGATCCGCGCGCGGCGCTGGAGTCGCTTTTCGAGAAGCTGGTACGGAAGCCGAAGTAGCGGCGGCGCATGATCGAATCGCTCTACCGCTCCCTGATCGACGGCTGGAACGCGGGCGACGCCGCGGCCATGACCCGCGACTTCGCCGATGACGCGCACATGATCGGCTTCGACGGCAGCGAGATCACCGGCAGAGATCACGCGCGCCAGTACCTCGCGTCAATCTTCGCCGACCACAAAGTCGCGTCATTCGTCACGCTCGTGCGCGAGGTGCGCGAGATCGCGCCGAACGTCGTGCTCCTGCACGCACACGCCGGCATGCTTCCGCCGGGCGAGTCGACGATCAAGCCGGAGAGGAATGCCGTGCAGACGCTCGTCGCCGTCCAACGCGCCGGCGCGTGGCAGGTCGTGCTCTTTCAGAACACGCCGGCCGCGTGGCATGGCCGTGAGGACGACGTGAAGGCCCTCACGGCGGAGTTGCAGGCGGAGGCGGATACGCTGCGCGCATGACCGTCACCCGAAGAACCGCCATCTCCCTTTTCGGCTCCGCCTCGATCGGAGCGTGGTTACTGGCGAAAGAGTCGCTTGCACCCGGCTCCCCCGCCTCGACGGAACGAATGGCGCTCATCGACTCGTTCCGGAAGCGCTCCGCGGGACTGGATAAGAAATTCGAGAAGCGCAGTCACAAGAGCGACTGGGTGATGCCGTATCGGTTGTTCCGGCCTGCATCGCGCGAGAAGCTGCCGCTGGTGCTCTACCTTCACGGCAGCGGCGGCGTGGGCGACGACAACGAAAAGCAACTGGGCCTCGGCAACATCTTCGGCACGCTGAGCTGGTTGCTTCCCGAGAATCAAGAGCGCTTTCCCTGCTATGTGCTCGCGCCGCAGACCGACCGCGGCTGGATTCGCTACAAGGAAAATACGCCGGTCGTCGGCCTCGGCGACGGCGCGAAGCTGGCGCTCGAGATCGTCGAGGCAGTGCGTCGCGAGTTTCCCGTCGACGAGCGCCGCATCTACATCGCCGGGCAGTCGCTGGGCGGAGCAGGCGTCTGGAACATGCTGACCTTCCGTCCGCGCTTCTTTGCCGCGGCGGTGATCTGTTGCGGCGGCGCCTCACCGGACGACGGCAGCGGTTCGCCGAGCACGCCGGTGTGGAACTTTCACGGCGCTGAGGACAAGACGGTCGCCGTATCGATCTCGCGCGATCGCATCGCGGCGCGGCGAAAAGCGGGAGGACATCCGATCTACACCGAGTACCCGGGCGTGGACCACAACGTCTGGCAATGGGCCTTCACCGAACCGGGGCTCTGCAAGTGGGTGTTTGCTCAGGCCGCGAGCGGCGCCGGCACGTCGGTGTGATCGAGCGAGCTCGTGACCGCCATCAGCAGCGTGTCGAGATCGAACGGCTTCCCCAGCACCGCGGAGACCCGTTTGCCGGCCACGCCCGCGGTCACCTGATTCCGGTTCATCGCCGTCAGCACGATGATCGGGATGCGCAGCAGCGAGAGATCGTGCGCGCGCTCGCGCAGCACGTCCCAGCCGCTCATCTCCGGCATCGTCAGGTCCATGATCACGACATCGGCATTGCCGGCGCGCATTTCGTCGAGCGCTTCCCTGCCGTTGCGCGCCTGCCGCGTCTGGAAGCCGTAGCGGCGCAGGAACGTGACGAGCAGGAGCCGGATGCCGGCGTCGTCATCGACGATCAGCACCCGCCGGCCGGCGCCGAACGAGCTCACAATTGCGATCCGTTCTGCGGCAGCGACGAGACGACGGTCCATTTCTTCTGCAGTGCGATCTTCTCGGTATCCGCGGGCCAGCTGTTGAGCGGAAGGTAGAAATAGCCGTCGCCGGCCGCGCGGGCCTTGCGGAGCAATTCGGTCAGACTGCTGCAGCGGCCGCCGCTGTGGCGCACGTCGTTCCGTTCGAACTGAACACCGGTGCGCTCGGCAACACCTTCATATACACGGATCTCTTCAAACTGCGTGGGCGTCATGCAGAGCGACAGTGCAAGATCGCGGCCGTCAGCAATGGGCACTCACTTCGGCACGTAGACGACCGAACGCGAGCTCACGAGGTTCTTGCCGAGCGCCGAGGCGCGATCCTCTTCTACATTGTGTGACGCGTACAGACGATCGCCGGAGACCGCCACCTCCCAGCGCTCCTTTCTCACGTTCTCCGCCTTCACGAAGAGGAACGACGCGGAGTAGCTGGAGTCGCGCTCCGCGGCGACCGGCATGCCGTTGCCGTCGATCCAGACACGCAGCTCGATCTTCGGCTCGTTCACGAACCGGCTGCTCGTCCCCGCCAGCGTCGATTTGACCTTGATGCGCAGCAGCGTGACGGCTTTCCCCGCATGCGTAGATGGCGTCTGCGCGATCAGTGTCGCGCCGTCGAGATCGTTGAGCAGCATCGCCCCGAGGTCGAGCGCGTCGATGACGTCGAAGAGCGTCAGCGCCGCGAGGGCCGTGCGCGTCGGCGTGAGGTTCTCGGCGTTGCGCTTCTTACGCTCCGCTTCCGCTTCCGCCTGGCCGAGGGCCAGCGGCGCCACGCGGAGCATCAGACCACGCGCTCCCACCTCGGCTTCGAACGTCGTCGAGCCCGTTCGCGCCCCCGCCACTCCCTTCGAATCGCCGCTCACCTGCAGCGAGCCGGAGACGACGAACGGTCCATTCGCCGGATAGCGCTGCACGACGGCGCGCAGGTCCGTCAACGGATCGGCGGCCGCCGGAAAGACGACGAACAGCAACAGTGCGAGCGTTCGCAACCGGATGCACATGAAGGACATCCTCTCCTTTCCTGCCGGTCTGAAGCCAGCGCGGCCGAATGGGGCCTCGAATTGCAGTAGTGACCAGCATGAAGGTCCAACGTTCACTGTTTGCCCTCGGCTGCGCTCTTGCTCAGTTCGTCTTCGTCGTCACTCCGGCCCAGGCTGCTTCGCGCATCTCCGCTGCCGATACTCTGCGCGTGCAGATCCTGCTCGATCGCGCACACTTTTCGCCGGGCGAGATCGACGGCCACTACGGCGGCAACACGCGTGACGCCGTGGCCGCCTTCAACCAGGCGAAAAAAATCAAAGGCAGTGCGATCAACAAGGCGACGTGGCAGGCGCTGAACGCCGACACCGCGCCGGTGCTCGTCCCGTACACGCTCACCGCGGCCGATCTTGCGGGCCCGTTTTTCGCCATTCCGGAAGATATGACCGAAAAGGCGAAGCTGCCGGCGCTCGGCTACGAGAATCTCGCCGAAGCCCTCGGCGAGAAGTTCCACGCCAGTCCCGCGTTGCTGCGCGGACTCAATCGAGGGAAGAAGCTCGATCGCGCCGGCACGGTCATCCAGGTGCCGAACGTCGCGCGGCCGCCGCTCGAGAAAAGCGCCGGCATGACCATCCGCGTCAGCAGGAGTCAGAATGCGGTCGAGGCGGTCGGTGAAAACGGCGTCGTGATCGCCCGCTATCCCGCGACGATCGGCAGCGCGCACGATCCTCTGCCGGTCGGCAGTTGGAAGATCAACGGCGTCGGCTGGAACCCGACCTACCACTACAACCCCGACCTCTTCTGGGATGCCGAGGCGAAGGACGAGAAGGCGAAGCTCGCGCCGGGTCCGAACAGTCCCGTCGGTCCGGTCTGGATCGATCTCTCCAAACCGCATTACGGAATCCACGGCACGCCGGTGCCGTCGGCCATCGGCAAGACGACGTCGCACGGCTGCATCCGTCTGACGAACTGGGATGCGACCGAGCTCGCGAAGATGGTCACGCCGGGCATGGCCGCCGTGCTGGAGAAATGATGAAGAAGGTATTCGCGCTCGTCAGCGTGGCGGCCATCGCGCTCCTGGCGTGGATGGCGGCGGGCTCGAACCCGCCCGTCACCACGAAGGCGATGGGCGGGACGAGCGGACAGCTCGTGCGGCAACCAGAGAGGTTGCCCGACACACCGCCCCCGATACCGTCGCTCTACTCCGACTCGCCGCGCCCGATGATCATTCCGGTCGCCGGCGTCGATCGCAGCGCGATCCACGACATGTTCAACGACGTGCGCGGTAACCGCCGCCACGAAGCGGTCGACATCATGGCCCCGCGCGGCACGCCCGTCCTCGCCACCGACGACGGCGTCGTCAAGAAGCTCTTCACCAGCGTGCCGGGCGGACTGACCGTCTATGAATTCGATCCCGATGAGCGCTACTGCTACTACTACGCGCATCTCGACCACTACGCCGACGGCCTGCACGAAGGCCAACTGCTCCACCGCGGCGAAGTCCTCGGGTATGTCGGGACGACCGGCAACGCGCCGGCGAACGCTCCCCACCTGCACTTCGCCGTCATCCGACTCGACGAAGGCAAGCAGTGGTGGAAAGGGAGCTATGTGAATCCCTATCCACTGTTGGCCGGAAGCCGCTGAATCAACGTCTCATCGCGAACGCACCCACCGCCGCAATCAACACCATCAGAACCGCCAGCGATCGCGGATCGAGCATCGGGATGTTCGCGCCGGCGGCGAGAATCGTGATCGTGTACGGATTCGCGCCGATGCAGCCGTTGGCGTCGGTCGCCTGAATGGTGAAGTTGAAGATGCCGCTCTGCAGCGCCGCACCGCTGATGAGTCCCGTGGCCGCATTGAGCACGAGGCCCGGCGGCAGCGCTCCGGCCGACACGCTGTAGGCGTACGGCGCGGTCCCGCCCGAAGCGGTGACCGCCTGGGAGTAAGGCGCCAGGGCCATCGCCGGAGGCAGGGTGGCGGGGCTGAGCGTAATGACCGGACAGCCTGCGGCGGCAATCGAGACCGTGTACAGGCGGCTCCCCGCGCAGCCTGTCGCGTCGGTTGCGGTGATCGTGAAGTTGAACGTCCCCGCGGTCGTCGGTACGCCGGTGATGGCGCCTGAAACGCTGTTGAGCGTCAGACCGGTCGGAAGCGCGCCGCTCGAAATCGAGAACGTGTACGGCGCCGTTCCGCCGGAGCCTGAAACGATCTGGTTGTACGCCGTTCCCACGCTCCCGTTGGGCAACGTCGCCGGATTCACGATGATGATCGGACAGAGCAGCACGCCGCAGGTGTTGACCGTGTTCGTGTCGAGCGTGACCGCGCCGTTGCGCGCCAGCGCTCTGCCGTTCGTGTTCGCGCCGGTGGTGAGCGTGATGCTCGACAGCGCGAGGATGTCGCCGGTGAACGACGTTCCGGTCCCCAGCGTCGCGGAGCTGCCGATCTGCCAGTAGGCCTTGTTGCAACTGTTCCCGCCGTTGTTGATCACGCTCACGGACGATCCGCTCGCGGTCGTCAGCGTGCTGCCGATCTTGAACAGGAACAGCGCGTTCGCATTGCCGAGGGCATTGAGCGTCAGCGCACCGGTCAGCTGCGCGGAGGTTGAAAAGCAATAGACGCCCGGCGTCAGCGTCAGGCCGCCGAGGTTCTGACCGGTCAGATCGACCGTGCACGGCGTGGCGGCGATGTTGTTGTACGCGATGGTGAGGTCGTTCTGGGCCTGCATGGCCACGGCGTCATTGGAGTGGATCGCGCCCCCGACGACGACGCCCGGCGGAAAGCCGGTGACGGAGCTGCCGGGACTGACGCCGACGTTGCCGTTGACGGAGGTCGCACCGGTATTGGTGACGGCCGAGCCGCCGAGGACGCCGAAGTTCTGCGCCGTCCCCAGCGAGATCTGCGCGGTCAGAGGACCGGCGGTTGAGAGCAGCAATGCAACGGCGAATAACGGCAGGCAGGAAGCGGTATTGCCACGCATGGGGGCTCCATTTCGTCTGAGGGCGGGTGATTCGGCACGAATCGAAGCGATGATTTCACGGACTCAGTGTTTTGGCAAGAATTCGGAAATTATTTCCAAATTGAAATCGTGAAAAAACTTCAGCGCCTGTCCCAGATCCGGACTTCCTGACTCGCCGCCCTCACGTTGCACGGCTCGCAGAGCCAGCCATGACTCGTGAGCTTGAACGGCCCGTCGTTCTCATCGCGGAACAGCGTTCGCGTCTCGTGACACCAATCGCAGCGCACCACGTGCGGGTTTCCGAATGAGGGATTCGCCTTGAGGATCGCCGCGGCGGTCTCTTTCTCATCGCCCGTCAGGTCCTCGCTGCGATTGAGCTTTCCCGCGGTCGTTCGAACGGCCTGTCTGGTCACGATTTCTCCTCCGCTCTCCGCGACTTGCCGGTGCGACGTCCCGACACGCGAAGCGGCAGCGTGACGACGAACGTCGAGCCGTGATCGAGACCGACGCTCTCGACGCGCACCGTTCCTCCATGCAGCTTCACGACCTGGGCCACGATGGCCAGGCCGATCCCGAGTCCCGGCATGTGGCCTCCCGGCTGATGCCCCTGCTGGTACAGCTCGAACACGTGCGGAAGAAACTGCGCGCTGATGCCGGAGCCGTTGTCCGAGACCGACAGCCGCGCGTCGTTCCCGACCCGGTCGAGCCGCACGTCGATCGTCCCGCCGATCGGCGTGAACTTGATGGCGTTGCTCAACAGATTCCAGACCACCTGCAGCAACCGCACGCGATCGCCCTGCACCGGTGCCGGGTCGAGGTCGAGATGCGTACTGAGGCGAATGCCGCGGCCGTTCGCGCTGAGGACCGTCATCTCCTCGGCCGCCCTCACCACCGCGGCAAAATCGACCTCCGCCATGTCCACGCTCAGTTTCTGCTGACGAATGCGCGTGACGTCGAGCAGGTCGTCGATGAACACCCGCAGAAGAGCGGCGCTCTCATCGACGCGCGCGACCGCCTCGGCCGACATCTCGGGATTGCTCTTCGCCAGCTGCACCCAGCCGACGATCGACGTGAGCGGCGTGCGCAACTCGTGCGCGACCGTGCCGAGGAATGAATCCTTGTAGCGGTTCGCCCGCTCCGCCTCACGAAACAGCATCGCCGTGTCGATCGCTACCGCCGCGCGCTGCGACAACTCCTCGGCCAGTTGCAGATCGACCTCGGTGTACCGGCGCTGCGAGGACGAGAACGTCGTCGTCCCCAGCACCTTGTCGCGGACGATCAGCGGCACGCTGATCAGCGACCGCACGCCGAGCGCGCCGATCAACTGCATGATCTTCGCCTCGGGCGGAATGCCGGTGAGATGCGATTCGGCGATGTCGGTCAGCAGCACCGACTTGCGCAGCAGCAGCGCCTGTGGCGCGCCCGGCGCACGCTCCGGCTCCTTGAACGCGACCTCCTGGAACTGCAATGCGAGATCGCGCATGACGGGATTGGCGTGGGAGACCGTCAGATGACGGATCGTGCCGTCGTCGTTGATCAGATCGACCGCGCACCAGTCGGCGAACGCCGCCGTCGACAGTCGCGCCAGCGACTCCAGCGTCGTCTCGTAATCGAGCGACGACGACAGCAGCTCGCTCGCCTTGGAGAGCATGTCCGCCGCGCGCGTCGCTTCCTCGGCCGCGAGCACACTGCGCTTCAGGACGTCGATGTCGAGCAGCGCGACGATCGCGCCGTCGATGACTCCGGCCGACGTGCGATACGCGCGGATGCGCAGCAGCCGCCAGACGCCGAGCGAATCCTGGAGCTCGACGTCGGCGCCGTCGGACGTTTCCATCACCGCCCCGACGAGCTTCTCCAGCAGACCGACGTCGATGGTCGATCGCGCCTCGCGCAGCGGCCGCCCGACCGCGTCGGCGCGCAGGTTGAGCAGCGCGCCGGCCGTGAGGTTGAAGCGGCGGACCGTCAGATCGACGCCGACGAAGAGGATCGGGATCTCCACCGCGCCGAGGAGGTTCTCGATGTCGTCGTTCATCCGCACCAGCGTCGTGTTGCGCAGGCGGAGCTCCTCGTTCAGCGTGCTCAGCTCCTCGTTCGCCGACTGCAGCTCCTCTTTCGCCGTCTCCAGTTCCTCGTTCGTGCTCCGCAGCTCCTCGTCGCTCGACTGCGCCTCTTCCGCCGCGGCCGCGGCCTCATCGGCCACATGCTCGCGGTCGCCGATGGCGGCGGCCAGCGCGTGACGCAGACTCTCGATCTCGCTCTGCCTGCGGTCCCCTTTTCGCTTCGCCGCCGCCGGCGCGCTTTTGAAGACGATCCAGCAGTGATCGTGACGCGGCGCCGGCGTGCCGTACGGAATCACCTCGAACGAGATGCTGCGGCGATCGTCGCCGTCGACGACGAGGATGTCGCTGTGTCCGACGATCGTCTGTTCGCGGAACGCGCGACGAACCGCCGGCCGAAGGACGGCCAGCACCTCGTGATGGCGCAGCAGACCGAAAAGGTTGAGCGAGACATCTCCCGCCTCCAGCGCGATGAACGGGGCGATCTCGCCGCGAATGCGCATGATCTCCATCTGCTCGTTGATCAGCACACCGCAGGGAGCGAGATGCGCGGCGAGAAACGCTTCGTCGTCGGCGGCGCTGTTTCCCGCGCGCCGCGCGGCGGGAATGACAGGAGCAGCGGTGAGGCTCGGGTGCAGCGCCCGCGGGATGACGTCGAACGTCGCCTGCCCGCCGTTCGCCTGGCGCTTGCGATAGAGCAGCGGTTTCGTCGAGACCGCGGTCAGTTGATTCGTCGTGGCCCGCAGATTCTCCGAGCTGCCCAGCATCAGGAAGCCGCCCGGCGCCAGCGCGTACTGCAGCAGCGCCACCGCTTTCTTCTGCAGCTCCGGATCGAAGTAGATCAGGACGTTGCAGCAGGTCACGAGGTCGATCTTCGAGTACGGCGGATCGCGCGTCACGTCGTGCGCGGCAAACACGCAGAGCTCGCGCAGCTCCTTCGCCACCTTGTAGCCGCCCGGCACGACCGTGAAGTAGCGCTCCAGCCGTTCCGCGCTCACGCCGGCCACGGCACGCTGCGGATAGAACGCCGCCCGCGCCTTGCGCAGCGACTGTTCGTTGATGTCCGTTCCGTAGATGGCGATCCGCGGTGCGTCGGCACGCCCTTCGAGGAGCTCCAGCACCGTGATGCCGACCGAATAGACCTCTTCGCCCGTCGAGCAGCCCGCCACCCAGATGCGGATGCTCTGCTCGGCGCTCCGCTCGCTCACGATCGCCGGAAAGACGATCGTCTTCAGCGCGTCGAAACGCGCCGGCTCGCGGAAGAACGAGGTCACGCCGATCAGCAGGTCGTGGTACAGCGCGTCGACCGCCGCTCCGTCGTGCTCGAGCGAATCGGCGTAGCCGGCCAGGTCCGCGTGGTCGCCGAGAAGCACGCGTCTCATGATCCGACGCTCGACGGTGGCGCGCTTGAAGTGGCTGAAGTCGACCGGATGGAGCGCGCGCAGCATCTCGAAGATGCGCTCGAAATCGGCGGGGCTCTGCGTCCCCTCCCCGACCTTTCCGCGCCCGGCGATGCTCGCCACCTGCGCGGCGATGGCGGCAGGCGGCAGCACGAAATCGGCCGAAGCCGCGGCGGCCCGCGGCATGACGTCGAACTTCGCGCTCTCCGGATTCTGGGTGAACGTGATTCCGCCCGCGAGGTGAATGGCGCGCAGGCCGGCCGCGCCGTCGGCGTCGTTGCCCGAAAGGACCACGCCGATCGCGCTGCTCTTCCGGTCGTTCGCCAGCGACTCGAAGAACGTGTCGAGCGGACGATGCGGCACCGCGGACGTGCGCGGCTGAAGATGGAGGACGTCGCCCTCGATCGTCATCCCGGTGTCGGGAGGGATCACGTAGACGTGGTCGCCCTCGATGCCCATGCCGTCGACGACTTCCTGCACCGTCATGGTGGTGGCGCCGGCGAGGATGTCGACGAGCATGCTGTCGTGACGCGGATCGAGATGCTGGATCAGTACGAAGGCCAGTCCCGTTCCGGCCGGGATGGCGGAGATGAGATCGATGAATGCGTCGAGACCGCCGGCAGAGGCGCCGATACCGACCACGCGTACTGCGGCCACGCGTGCGGCAACAACTCGGTTCGCCATCGGTACGAGTCCTTTCGTGGACTACCGTCTGAGGATGGAGTCAGTGGCGGGACGCGCGCGGCATCTTCCGGAGTGGTCGAGGCCTCGCTGCGCGTTTTTCGCGACCGGCTGGTCAGCCGTGTAACAGGATAACCATTACAACATACGTCCGCATTTCCGTTTTGGCAATAAATTAGTCATATTTCACCGAATCGGCAACGGCCTGAGGCGCCGCAATCACGGCATCCATCTTCGTCAGAGGAAGAGCCAGCGTGAAGCAGCAGCCGTCGCCGGGTGCGCTCGTGCACCACAGCCGTCCACCGAGCGCGGCGGTCAGGTCCTTGGCGATGGCCAGCCCGTATCCGGTCGACGGCTCGCCGGCCGTCGGTTGCGCGGAGAGCCGCACGCCGCGCTGAAAAAGCTTCGCCTGGTCCGGTTCGCTCAGACCGGGACCATGATCGCGGACGGAGCAGAGCACTTCCTCCCCCTGAACGATGACGGAGACCAGGACGGTGCTTCCCGGCTGGGAGTACTTCACGGCATTCGACAGGAGGTTGTCGAGCACCGCGCCGACGGCGACGCGATCGGTGAGCACGCGGTCGGTTCCGGGCGGCCCCTTCCAGACGACACGCACCCGCTTGCCGCGGGCGATGGCGCTGTACTCGCGGCACACGCCTTCGGCGATGTTCGCGAGACTCGCCGTCTCGAAGAGGAGTGGCGGGAGCGCGTCCGGTGTCGCCGTCAGAACGCCTCGGGCCGTGCTCATCATCAGATTGGTGGCCTGCTTGAGCGCATCGAGCGATCGCCTGACGTCGCGATTCTCATTGAGCGCGAGCCGCTTGTGCAGATAGTGAAGCGTGGTCGACACCACCATGAGGTAATTATTGAGCGCATGCGCCGAATAGCTCACTCGTTGCCGGTCGTCGGCGGCCAGTGATTCCAGACGCGACAGTGCCCGGTCGAGGTCTTCTCGCGCCCGGGCGATGTCCAACACCACCTCAGCACGTTTGGGGGACATAGTGGCTCACGCCGCATGGTTCCACCGTTTCCGCGGAGGTGGCAAGATGGCAAATTGATGACACCGCAATGTATTTCCCATCTGGCAATTAACACGTACTGACTTGACTCGATGGCAAGCACTGTGCATCATCGAATTTCATGTACGGTCGGGTCCTCCGGCAGCTTCGCGAATCGAAGGCTCGCACCCAGGCCGAGGTCGCGAGGAGCGTGGGGATTTCACCGGCACAGCTCGCCCGGCTCGAATCGAATCAACGCGGCCTCTATGTCGAGGACTTCATCCGCATCGCCGAAGCCCTCGGTGAAAAAGCGGGCAATCTCCTCCCGAACGACCTGGGCGACATCGGCCACCTGAAACCGCTCATCGATCGCCTGGCCACTGTCCCTCAGGAGCTGCTCCCCCGCGTGGCGATGATCATCGAAAAAATCGTACGGCTCACGGAAGAAATATCCGTCGAGCCACAGAAACAACGCACCCCGCGGCTCAAGACGCGCCGCTGACCGACTCCTCTTCCGCCACCTCCTCCGCTACAAGAAAGGCTGTACATGAAAAGGACGCTCCTCGCAGTCTCCGTCGCCATCCTTGCGCTCACCGGCTGCACCTCGGCCATGAACACGGCGCTTCCTCCCGGGCGCATGAATGAAGCCGGAAACATCCGCCCCTGCCATCGGTCAGCGGTGTGACGCAGGAGGCGTGGGTTCGCGACTAGGGTGAATTGCTCGACAACTCAATAACCCAACAACCCAACAACCCAATCAACGAAAGCAGGTTCTTATGGGTCTCCTCTGGTTTGTCATCATCGGCGCAATCGCGGGCTGGCTTGCCGGCCAGTTCATGCGCGGTCACGGCTTCGGTCTCCTCGGCGACATCATCGTCGGCGTCATCGGCGCCTTCATCGGCAGATACGTCTCGCAGGCCGCAGGCCTCGGGCTCGGCAGCGGCTTGATCGGCACGCTGATCGTCGCCTTCTTCGGCGCAATCATCCTGCTGTTCATCGTGCGCCTCATTGCAGGTAGATCATCGGGCCGGAGAATGTGGTCATGAGTCTATTGAAGGTTATCGCCATTGTGTTGATCGTGGCCGGCATCGCCGGACTGGTGTACGGGAACTTCTCGTACACGAAAACCACCCACGAGGCGAAGGTCGGGCCGTTCGATTTCTCGGTCAAAGAGAAAAAGACCGTCAATGTCCCGCTCTGGGCCGGCATCGCCGCCATTGCAGCCGGCATCGTGCTCCTCGTCATACCAAAACGCACCTGATCCGGACCGGAGGTCCACAATGAACCGATTTCTCACCATAGCTCTCGCCGCTGCTCTCGCCACCACAATCGCCGGAACGGCCTCCGCGCAAAACGAGCGCGGCATGCGTCGCCGCGAAAACCGCACCATTACAGTCCTCTGCGAATCGAAAGACGGCCGGCGCCATCGTTGTGCGGCCGACACGCTCGGACAGATCACAATCGGCCGCCAGCTGAGCCGCAAATCGAAATGCGTCGAAGGACGCTCCTGGGGCGCTGACAGCAAGGGGATCTGGGTCGACCGCGGCTGCCGCGCCGAGTTCCTCATCGCCGACAATCGCGGCACATACCGCGACCGCGGTCCGAGTCAGGCCATGCAGACCGTCGTATGCGAGTCGAACGGATCGTCGCGCACGCACTGCCGCGCCGACACCCGCTTCGGCGTCCGCCTGACGCACCAGCTCAGCAACAACGACTGCGTCGTCAACCGCACGTGGGGCTCCGATGAGCGAGGCGTCTGGGTCAGCAACGGCTGCCGCGCGGAGTTCGAAATGAAGACACGACTATGAATACCGAGATCACGCCGCTCACGTACGCCACCGAGCTCGCCGCCGTATCGACGTTCATCGTCATCGCCACCGTGACTGCAATGATCAGCGGATCGGCGCTCGTCGCCATCGTGCCGATCACCGCCGTGCTCCTGTTCGAATCAGCGGTGACGGCGTGGCGCCTCGATCAACACGCCCGCATCGAAGCGCGCCACTCCGAACAGATTTCAGCACTCGAGAGAACCGCATGAAGATCTACGTAGGAAATCTCCCCGCCACCCTCACCGACTCCCAATTGAACGCCCTCGCCCTCCCCTACGGAAAACCCGACTCCGCGACGATCGCCCGCCGCGTCAACGGCGGCCTCTCGAAAGGGTTCGGTTTCGTCGAGTACAGGACGGACGATGAAGGAAACGCCGCCATCGCCGGACTGAACGGCGAGATCGTCGATGGAGTCGCGCTGAGCGTGCACAAGGCGAATGCCTTGGAGATCCGGCCCTGGGCGGCGGGGACAAGGAAGCGGTAACCGTCCCTATCGAAGAACCGGGGCCGCCGACGTCTGCCAGAGCCGTACCGCAGCGGACGTACCGTCGGGGCGGCTCACCACTCCGAACCCGAAATACGTCTCTCCGCCGCTATTCGGCGGCGGCGCGGCGCTGTTCTCCTGCGTGAGGATCAGCGTGCCGGCGCTGACCGTCGTCTGCAATCGATAAAAAAGAAAATCGCGCCGCAGATCGAAATCGGTCTTGTGGATCGACTCGACCTCGATGAGATTGTCGTGCTCGTTATAGACGTACAGCTTCAATGGCGCGGGGCGGCCGAAGACGATGACGAACGTAGCCTCGACGTCGTCGTTCGTCACGAGACGCATCAGAACCTGGGGATGCGTTGTGTCGAGCGGGACGTCGAGCGACGGCACGGTCAATGACGATTTCGCTCCGCGCGGATCGATGAAGAGGAGCCGCGATTCAACGAGGCCGGAAAACGCCAGCGTCAACAGGCCGATCGAATTGCGCAGATCGCATTGAAAGCGTCCGGCGTCGCGGAGGAGGATGCTGCCGTTCGCCACGATGTCGGCCGACATGATCGGGCCGAGCGTGCAATCGGTGAGTCGCACCGATTCAGGATTCGCGAGTGCGCCGAGGACGAGAGCGGTGCTCCATCCATCGGCGTCGGCGATGACGACATGGCGCGTGGTGACCGCGGCCTCGCCGGAGTGCGCACAAAGCACGAGCATGGCCACGAGCACCATCCAGGTGAGGCCGCCGCGAACTGCACTTCGCGACGGCCTCGAAGTCCTGGACTGCTCTCTCTGCTCTGACCACTCCGAATCGGGGACGAACCACCTCCTTTTGCTCGTGCTGCAAAGCTGAGGAGCGCGCGGAGCGGCGATTTCTGACACCAATTTCGGAGCGATCATTTTTTCTTCTTCCTTTCGTTGAAAAGGACGCGGCTCTTGTCGCGCGCACGGGCGACCATCTGGCCGACGTCCTGGACCTTGCAATCGAATTCGACGGCGATCTCGCGGGAGAGCGCTCCCTCCAGCACGCGGAGGATGAGCCGGCGGTCGCGCGGCGCGAGCCGCTGCAGGATGGCATCGACGTCGATCAGGAGGTCGGGCGCCGCCGGGGCGGGTGACCGCTCCAGCAGATAGACCTCCTCGGCGCGCGCGCGGACGCGATCGCGCAGCGAGCGGCGGTGGCAGAGCCGCCGCGTGACGACGAAGAGCCAGGCCGGCGGATTGAGCGGCGGCGCGCGCTGCTCGAAGTATTGAAGGATCGCTTCCTGCGCCACGTCTTCCGCATCGGCGAAACAGCGGCACCAGCGCAGCGCCATACGCCGGGCGAGCGTCATCAGATCGGCGGTGGAGAGATCACGAGGGTCGGCTGGCGATCGGGACACGGAGACCCGATGAGAGCAGGCCGAGCAGAGGAGACGGGGTGGACGGCCCCGTCTACTGAAGGAGTGACGGAACGGCCGCTTTCCCTACCCGCTCCAAAAAAAACTTTCCGCCCTTCGTCATAGAAGTCACGGGTCGCGTCTCCATACAGACGCAGCAAGAAGGTCCGAACGGTTTCAGGAAAGGAAGGAGAACAAGGGTATGTCCGGAAATGTCTATGTCTTCAACACCACCAATCAGACGTTGCAGTTGGTCCTCAACGACACCGTCGTCTCGTCCCAGCTCGCGGGCGTCACGCAGAGCGGGGGATATGCGCCGACCACGACCACCATCGCGCGCAACCCATCATCCGGCAATCCGGAGACGAATCAATTCGGCGGCCAGAACAGCCTGGTCGTGTCGTACGACCCGGGCGGCGGCGGAACCTCTCAGACGTTCACCATCAATATTCCGACGGCCACCTACCCGATCTCCAGCGACCTGCAGCTCTACATCTTCTATGGCTCGGTCGTGCTCGAGTACAACAACACCGGTTCGACGATCAGCGGAACGCAGTCGGCGGCCGCGGTCGTATCCGGCAGAACACTCAGCCCCAAGGAAGCAGCACAGCTCAAGAACGCGAAGTGACGACTGGCGAGGGCGCGCCTCCCCGGCGCGCCCTCCATCGGGGGCGACATGGGCACACCGGGCACGCCGAGCGCGAACTCGCTCTATCAGATCGATCAGCAATTCACCGGCAGCGACGGCCCTTGTCCCTTCCCCGTCTTTCTGCTGCCTCCGCAGTTTCAATACGGCAAATCGCCGACCATCACCTTCAACGTGCCCTGGCTGTACATCGGCGGAAGCACGCTCCCCGGCGGCACGAGCAATGACGACTTCACCCTGACGGTGACCAACACCGGGAGCGGAACGCCGACCCAGGCCACGGTCGACGTCGGCGTAGCGATCGCGAACAACAACGTCTGGAAATGCGCGCCCGCCGCTCGCGCGGCGCTGATGGCGAATTTCGTCTCCCTCCTCGAGTGGATCGAGCAGGACCTCGAATTGAACGGCAATCTCGTTCCCGGCTCGACGATGCGCATCGCCGCCGCACTCGCCGACAACATCCCCGCTCCGCTCAACGAAACGCTCTTCTATCGCTACGGCCTCTCCCCCGGCTTCGCCGCGGGGACGATTCCGTACGTCGACATCCGTCCCGGGATGCGCCTGCGCGTCGAGACCTCCGCCAGCCAGTTCATCGCGCCGGGCTCCACGCTCAACGGATACATCGCCACCGGCCGCTTCGAATACGACGTCTCCTCGGTGCCGCCCTCGGGAATGATCCTCCCGGCCGTGGCCTTCGACCCGTTCCTCGGTGCCATCGCCACGCCGGCCATCACCGAAGCGTCGCCGGTCACCGCAGGCGGAATCATCGACCTGCAGGCGGTGGGGGGCGCGCAGGCGTACTGGCGATTGATCTATCCGGCGACGATGACACCGCCGAATCAGTCCGGCGACGCCGCAATCCTCGACAACGTCGCGATGATCGGCGCGCCGTCGTACAACGCGCTGCAGACCGCGACCTCGGGCTATCCGTCCGTTCCCGCGTCGCCGGACACGACGGCCCTCTTTCTCGGCCGCTCCGTCATCGTGCCGGAGATTCCGATCTGGCTCACCCTCCGCCAGCAGACCGACATCCTCTACGTGCCGGTCGGCACCACGGTCGCGAACATCGTCGAGCGGTACACCAGCGTTTCGCTCAATCCGCAACAGAACGTCATCTCCACGATGAACCGCGTCACCACCGCGACGCCGAGCGGCAACAGCCTGGCAGTGCAGTTCTACCCCTCCACCGCTTCGTCGATCGACCCGCGCATCTACCAGCTCCCGCTCATCGCCGGCGACAACATCACCCTCAATTTCTGACCGCCATGCAATTCGATCAGACGAGCGTGCCGCAGTTGTATTCCGCGAGCGGAAACGGGACCGCGGTGCCGGGAACGATCCTCTTTCTCCTGCCGCGGAGCACCCCGGCTCTGCTGCCGTCGATCCCGTTCCCCGATTCGTGGACCCTTTCCGGGACCTACATCTTCCTGGAGCAGGCGCTGGCCGCCGGCACGGAGGAGGAGTTCGCCGAGGCGACGTGGCAATACCTCGCCGATCCGCGGATGGCGGGGGCGAAATTCGCATGGTTCTCGTGGCCGTCGGCCACGGGACCGGTGTCCGGCACGGTCATCCCGATCGTTTCGACGACGAATGGCTTCGCCACGGCGCATCTCGTCGAATTCGCACTGCAGAACGTCTCCGTCGTCATCGCCATGGAGACGGCAGTGGCGATCGACGAGACGAATTTCACCTTCAATTTCGCGCAAGCGGATTCGTCGATCTTCCTGGCGGTGGACGGAGTACAGGCCGGCACAGTGGGCGCCACAATGACGATTCCGTTCACGGACGCACTATCAGGATGCCTGGAATTCGCCATTGTGTGGACCGAGGAAGAACTGGCGACCGTCAATGCGGGACTGCAGTTCTATTACGCCTCGACGGAACTGCCCGGTGCACTGTCGTCATTGTCGTATCCGATCTTCAATGACGGCCTGACCCTTTACGCGAACATCGATCCGCTCGCGGCATTGACGCCGGCGCGGACATTTTTCGCCTTTACGGCGTCGGACGCCGGACAGACGTCACCGGCCGCGGCGCCGGCCGTCGCGTCGTATTACAGCAGCACGCTCGGCGATGCATTCACACTGCAGCCGCTGACCGGATCGGCGGCGCCGACGCAATTCGCCGCGCTCGTCTTCGCCCTCGATCCCCGGAGCAATCCTCCCGGGGCGGGCGATCCGTACTCCCTCGTTCCGTACGGCGACTTCGCGCTGCAGTCGGCGCGCACCACCGGCCTCGCGCTGATGGGCGGGCTGTCGGGCGTCGAGTCGTTCGCCGTCACCTCCGGGACGTCGGTCCTCTCCTTCTTCCCCGGACAGACCGCGTTCGCGCAGGGATTCGTGCCGGGATCGGCGAAAAACCCTCCTCCCGTCACATTCGTCACGCCGCCGACGACCTCGTTCGCATTCGTCAGCCAGCCATCGGCGCAGCTCGGATATTTCGCGCAGCCCGATCAATCGATCCTCTATCAACCGGGACAATCGACGGCGGAAGCGTTTCAGGCGCTCTCGCCGATGTCCTTACAGGCCGCGGCCCTGGCCACGCCCGCGGCGAGTGCGTCGTTTCCGCTGCTGCCGTACAGCGGCATCCCGACGGACAACGTCGCCTTCTATCAGCAGCTCGAATCGCAGGTCGTCAGTCCGATGCGGCGCCAGGCGCTGCTCTCGGCGAGTCAGCCGATGCCGAAGGGGGGCGACACGACGACCACCGTCACCGGCACGACGCCGCAGGGATTGCTCGCGACGTTCAGCAGCGACCTCTCGCAATGGCTGAGCGTCACGCTCGCGCAGACGCCCTCCCCGGCCGGCGGCGCGACCCCGCAGCTCCTCGCCCTGAGCAATCCGGGGCAGAGCGTGCCGGACACCAACGTCTCGCTGCAGACGGCCTTGCAGACGAACAAGCTCTTTCTCGTCATTTCCGACGACACGGTCATGACGCCGTACCTCCCCACGTCCGCGGGAAACACGGAGATCAACCTCGCCGGCTGGGTCTTCGACCTCGATCCCGCGTCCACCTGGGGAAGCGGCGGCGGAAGCACGGCCGGCACGATCGTCATCTTCAAGTTCTCCGACCTGACGGTCGAACAGCTGGCGCAACAGACCGGGGCGTGGACCGACGGCACCGTCTTCAATGCCGATCCGGCGGCGACGTCGCTCAACATCACGACGATCATCGAGGAGGCGCAGCACAGCTCCGATCCCGCCTTTGCCACGTTTCTCAATGCCGTCACCAGCGCGTCGTGGAACGGCATCCTGATCCTCAATGCCGGACTCGGAACGATTCCGGCGAATCTGACCGGTCTCATGGCCGGCATCGACGCCAGCCTCCTGTACGGACATCACATCGGCATCGAGCTCTCGAACGTCGCGCTGTCGAACGGCACGCTGGCCATCACCACGACCTCGATTTTCGCCCTGATCGATTACCAGGCGCCGCAGCCGCTCACCGACGACGGCGCGCCGTATCAGTTTCAGGTCGAGGAGCTCAAGGTCCTGTTCCTCAATTCCGCCATCGCCGATTTCACCAGCACGCTCGACCTGCAGATCAATCAATTGTTCGGCGAGCCGGCCACGCTGGAGTCAGGCCGCGAAAACATCGTGCAATTGCTCGGCGTCTATCAGTCGGACGGCACGTATGTCTTCACCACGAACGGCGCGTCGGTCTTCGACCTGAAGAGTGCGGTCTTCAATGCCGTACAGCTGACCAGCGGACAATTCATCACCGTCGGCACCACCGGCGCCGTCACAACCTCGAATTTCGTTTTCTGGGGCGTGCTCGATTTCCAGGCCCTCCCGAAATTCGACGTCTTTTCATTCGGCCGCCTCAGCGGCGCGACCACGCCGGCCGGCCTGAGCGTCGGAAACCTCGCCATCGTGATGACACAGCAGGCGGCGAGCGGCGGCGGCACGCCCCCGGCGCAATTCGCCTTCGACGCCTCGCAGCTCTCCATCGACCTCGCCGGCAGCACGACGCGGCCGGGGAGCTTCTATCCGAATTTCCCGCTCACCCTTTCCGGCATCACGCAGGCGCCGGCCGGCGCGGCGGCGCCGCAATCGTTCGGGTACATGAGCGTGCAGACGCCGCTCGATCAGAGCTCGCTCGCCTATCCGTGGTACTCGCTCGATTTCGATCTGAACCTCGGCACGCCCGGCGCCCTCGCGGCGGCCGCGGGCTTCATCGCCTCGCTCACCGTCGCCTGGAGTCCCGGCTCGAGCAGCGATTACACAGTCTTCGCCGGCCTGCAGCTTCCGGGATCGAGCGGCAGCAGCAACTCGATCAGCATCGAAGGACTCTTCGACATCACCTTCAAGACCATCGCCATCGTCCCGGCGACGACGAATCCGGACGCGTACATCCTGATCCTCTACGACATCGGCTTCAGCTTCATGAGCTTCACCTTCCCGCCGTCGGGCCAGGTCAACTTCGTCCTGTTCGGCGATCCGAGCTCTCCGGGCGGGCAGAACAACTCCAGCCTCGGCTGGTACGCCGCGTATGCGAAGCCGGCCACAAGCGGCACCGGCGGCACGACGCAGGCGAGCTTCACCACCGCGGCGCGACGACGGCGGCTGACGGCCGGAGGGAGGCGCTGATGTCCGTGCTCATGAGCTGGAACATTCAGCGCTTCGGGCGGAACAAGTTGCTCGCCAACCAGTTCTTCGATCCGACTTCGCTGCGTGAGCCAAACATCATTTCGACGATCGCACAAAGCGGCGCCGACCTGTTCGCGGTCATCGAAGTCCAGACCGGCGCAGGGGGAGGATTCGGCTCACTGATCACACCCCCCTCGGGCGTCGACGGCGTGATTTCGCTCCTGCTCAGCCTGCGCGCGAACGTCGACCCGAACTGGCAGGTCGTCCCGCCGCTCATCCTGACGCCCAACGGCGGCTATTCCGAAGGCATCGCGATCTTTTTCAACTCCAACACGTTCCAGTTCTGCGGTCCCCTGGCGTGGACGGGGGCGGGAACCGGCCCGATCGCGGCGGGCGGTGGTGGCGGCGTCCCGTATCCGACGCCGCCATGGGGCATCGCACTACCGATCGCGCCGAACATTCTCAACAACACTGCCCAGAACACGCTTGCCGGTCAGTGCCAGTTCCAGAATGCCGGAGCTCCGGTGTTCTTCAACGACAACAACTGCCGTTCCATCTGGTGGACGCAGTTCCTGGACATCAGCGCCAACCCCAACCGGCTGCTCAATCTGTTCACGGTTCATTTCCCTCCCTTTGCGAATCAGGCGGCCCTCGCCTTTGCCCAGCTCGCCAACGTGCCGCAGATCACCGGACCGCTCGCGGCGAACGAAGACCGCATCGTGTGGGGCGATTTCAACATCAACGCCCTCAATCCCGCGGCGGCCGCGGTCTTTGCGCATCTCACCGGCGGTCCCGTCCCGTACACCGCATTGATCAATCTGCCGACGAATCTGCGGGACGTGAGGAGGGCAGCGACCACCGGCGTCGCCCCCTACTACCACTACGTCAAAGGCAGCAACGCCGGGGGATACATCAACCTCGACAACATCTTCGTCGCCCGGCAGAACCCGCCGCCCGGGGCGGTCAACCGGAACATCGCCAACCGCACGTTCGGCGGCGGCGGATTCACCGTCGACATGGTCCGGCCGCTGTTCTCCTACTTCGTGCCGCCCGGCACCCCGGGATACATGCCGCCCGGCGGCGCGCGCGCTCGCGCGTTTCGCAATCCCGTGAACTTCGGTCACATCGGCGGAAAACGCGGAGTGAGCGATCACATGGCCGTCGTGGTCACGCTGCCCTGAAGGCACCCGAGGCAAAGGAACGTCATGGCCATTACGACTCTGTCCGACCTGCAGCAGTACCTTTCGCAACAGGCGACGGCGAACCAGGGGACGGTGACGTTCGACTCGACGTTCCTCGACAAGCGCGTCACGGGCCTGATCGACAGCACGCTCTTCATCAAGACCGGCTCGATCACCATCACCGGCGTCTCGGCATCGAACATCACGCTGAGCACCGACGGGCTGACGCTGTTCGTCTGCGGCGCGATGACCATGTCGTCCGGCGCCGGTGTCTTTCTCGAGCTGACGAGCGATCCGGTCAACGTCGCCTTTCAATTGAGCGGCAGCGAATTCGACTTCGTCCTCGCCGTCACGCTTCCTTCCACGTGGCTGTTCGGCGACAGCATCACCGCGCTCGCCGGATTGCAGCCCACCACCTACCTCTCCGCGAACAACCAGACGATCTACTTCTCGACCTTCGCGGCGGACGTCCCGGTCCCGGTGTTTCCGCAGGGAAACGTCCCTCCGCCGACGAACGGTCCGGTCGCGAGCGGCACCGTTCCGACGCTCGACACGGGGCTCAACTACTACGCGAACATCGGGCTCGGCGGCATCTTTCAGCTCGCCGCAACGATCCTCGGCCTGACCACCGAGACCTTTGGGATGTGGGGTCCGTTCACCGCCGATCCCGACGCACCGGCGCTCGACTTCCAGGCGCCGACCGGCATCAGCACGGCGCTCTCCCTCGGGTTCATTCAGGCCTCCGATCCTTTCATCGGCGTCAAGGTCCTCCAGACCGACGACAGCGACGACGACGATCCCAAAAGTACGGGCGCGACGCTCCCGATGCTCATCTACTACGTCGGCACGACCGTCACCATCGATGCGGCGAGCGGCGGCACGTCGATCAACTTCGAGCTCGACGTCCTCCTGCAGTCGGCCTCGTCGCTCACGGTCATCTTCTCGATCAATTCCTCGTCCACCACGCCGCTCGATCTCGACTCGGTCGCCGGTCTGCTCGGCAGCACCGGGACGGCGATCACCCAGGCCGTCGGCCCGCTCAGCTCCGTCCTCGGCACGATCACGCTCCAGCAACTCGACGCCGCCTTCCAACCGTCGGCGTCCTCACCGCTGCAGTACATCTCCGTCACCCTCGGCACCCTCCCCTGGACGCTCCCCGTCACCATCAACGGCAATCAGCCGAAGCTCGACGTCACGCTCGTCTGGACGATCACCTTCGGCGCCACGCCGCCGATCTGGTCGGTGGTCTTCACCGCCGATCTCGAGCTTTCTTCGAAGCTGACGTTCGCGCTGGAGATCGACGTGACCAGCGGCAACGTGACGATCATCGGCACGGAAGAAGGCACCGTCACGCTGAGCGACCTGCTCGCCGCGGTCAGCGACGGCGCGATCGATCTGCCAACCGACCTCGTGGACTTCGAGTTCACCGATTTCACCATCACCATCGACCTCACCGCCGAGACCTACACCATCGGCGGCACCGCCTCGGCCGATCTGCAGCTGTTCGGAACGCAGCTCCTCGCGTTGCAGAACATGCAGATCAACCTCAACGTCGACGCCTCTGGCTCGTCGGCGACCTACACCGCGTCGCTCAACGGCATCGTGGCCCTCGGTCCGATCGAGGTGCAGACCAGCGCCACGATCTCCAACGCGCAGAACACCGACACCGTCTTCACGCTCAGTCTCGTCAACGAGACCGTCGGTTCGATGCTCAACGCGCTCGTGCAGCTCGTCGATCCGACGTACGACATCAGCTTCCCCTCCCCGTGGGACCAGCTGCTCGACGTCAGCCTCGATGCGATCCAGCTGCAGGTGAACGTCACACAGGGGACCGTCACGCTCGACGTGCCGCTGGCGGTCGATCTCGAGTTCATCTCGCTCACCGGCGTCACGCTCACCTACGCCACGAGCGACAGCGCGGCGAGCTCCGTCACCATCGCCGTCAGCGGCTCGTTCCTCGGTCAGAGCTTCGGATCGGGAGCGTCCAATCCGCCGCTGAGCTGGGACGCCATCAACGACAACCCGCCCTCCGTCCCCGGCGCCGGCAGCTCGTCATTCGACCTGCAGTACATCGGGCTGGGGCAGCACATCGCGCTCAACGCGCAGGGCCTCGACACCGTGCAGGCGGTGATGGCCGCGCTGATTCAGTCCGTGACTCCGACGCAGCCCGGCGCGCTGCCGCAATTCGGTACCGGCGCCGGCGAGATCTCCTTCAATCAGGGAAGCGACTGGCTCATCGGCGCGCAGTTCACCGCGATGGACACGGTGGCGCTGAGCGTCATCTTCAACGACCCCGCGCTCTACGGACTGCTGATCGGTCTCTCCGGAAGCAGTGCCGGGTCGTTCGCCGGTCTCAGCTTCGAGATCCTCTATCAAAAAGTCACCGACACCATCGGCGTCTATCACATCGACCTGCAGCTCCCCGAGGCGATGCGCAACCTGCAGTTCGGCGAAGTGTCGCTCACCATTCCGATCGTCACCATCGACATCTACACGAACGGCAATTTCAGCGTGGACATGGGATTCCCGACCGGACTCGATTTCTCGAATTCGTTTTCCGTGCAGGTCTTTCCGTTCCTCGGCTACGGCGGCTTCTACTTCGCGGTGCTCGACGGCTCCACGTCGACGCAGGTCCCGCAGATCACGAACGGCACGTTCGATCCGGTCGTCGAGTTCGGCGTCGCGCTCTCCCTCGGTGTCGGCAAGACGGTCAACGAAGGCATTCTCTCCGGCGGGATCTCCGTCACCGTCGTCGGCATCCTGCAGGGGGTCGTGGCGTGGTTCAACCCGACCAGCAGCGCGCAGGGCACCACGGTCTACTACTGGGTGCAGGGGACGATCGCCATCGTCGGGCAGCTCTACGCGACGATCAACTTCGCCATCATCCAGGCGAGCGTCAACGTCACCGCCACCGCGAGCGTGACGCTGACCATCGAGGCCTATCAGCCGATCTTCATCCAGCTGAGCGCCAGCGTCTCCGTCAGCGTCAGCGTGAAGATTATCTTCTTCACCATCAGCTTCAGTTTCTCCGCCTCGGTCGACGCATCGTTCACCATCGGATCGGCGTCGACGCCGCCCTGGACGATCGCCGCCGGTGGAACGCCGCTCGCCGCCGCGCGGCGGCTGCCGGGACAGAAGAGCATCCATTCGCGGCTGCATCATCTCCGCGCCCGCAAAACGCTCCGCCGCGAGCGCGCCCGCGCCGCTCTCGCCATCAACGGCTCCCCGACCAGCACCTGGCCGGCGACGCTCGTCTTCTCCGCGGTGCAGCCGCTCACGCTCTACGCGCTGCCGTCGTTCACGAAAGCGGATGGCGGCGGAGCGAACGCGGTGCTGCTGCTGACGGTCGGGAACTCGATCGATCCCGAGGCGAAGTCGTTCGCCGAGCGCGCCGTGCTCTTCGGCGAAGATCCCGCCGGCACCGGCTTCAATCTGCTCGCCGAGGCGATGCTGTTGTGGGGCGCGCTGGGAGTGAATCAGGGAGGGAGCTCGATCACCGCCGATCAACTGGCGACCCTCGAGGCCACCCTGCTCGATCCCGAAAACCTCTTCGATGCCGACGACCTCTCCGCGTTCCTCGGCGCGAACTTCAGCGTCACCATCGACGCCGCGGGCGAGACCGCGACCGGCGTCGCCGTCTTCCCCATGCTGCCGCAACTCACGCTGACCACGACGCCCGACGGCATCACCGTCGACTTCGACACCTTCAACTCCGTCGGTGCCGGCTACCAGGCGAACATCGCCGCCTACTTCCAGCTGCTGCAGACGCAGTTCGCCGGCACCACCGGCAGCGCGCCGATCCTCGGGCCGCCGCCGTCCGACGGCAGCGAATCGATCGCCTCCATCCTCTACGTGCAGTACTTCGCCATGCTGATGAAGGGAGCGGTGAAGGCGGCGGTCGATTTTCTCGCCTCCATGCCGTACACCGTCGGCTCGTCGGCGCAAACGCTGGCGCAGATCGTCGCGGCATTCGACAGCGAGCCGATGCTGATCGTGGGACCGAATCAGAACGCGACGAACATCTTCGCCGCCGGCGCGATCATTCCGCTCCCCGATGCCGTCGCGCAGGTGCGCCTCGGAGATTCGTTCGCCAGCATCGCGCAGGCGCTCGCCGCCAACGGCGCGCAGGACGCGAACGGCAACCCGCTCTCCGCCGCCGACCTCGCCGCGGCGAACCTCTCCGCGGCCGGCATCTTCAATCCCGGCACGCCGGTCGCGTTCACCGGCATCACCTACACCACGCAGAGCGGCGACACTCTGAACATCATCGCCGCGCGCTGGCTGATCCTCGCCGTTGGACCGCAGATCCTCGGCGTCATCGCGAACCTCGACACCGCGGTGCAGCAGTGGCTCACGGCCAATCCGTCGATCACCGATCCGAACGCACTGCTTAACGCCGGCACCGCGCTGACCAACCCCGGCGGCACCACCTACACCACCGTCGCGGGCGACACGCTCACGCTCGCCGCCGCCTACGCCGCCGCCGTCGCACAGGGCACGGTCGCTTACCAGACGTTCGTCCAGGCGATCATCGCCGCGAACAACGGTCTCGGATCGACCAGCCCGAACACGCCGCTGACCGCCGGAACCTCGCTGACCATACCGCCGGTTACGCGCGCGCTGCAGCCCGCCGACTCCATCGCCACGCTCGCGCAGACGCTCATCACCACCACCGCCGTGGTGCAGGCGTCGCTCTTCGCCGTTCCCTCGACGACGAACCTCCTCGCGCCGCAGGCGGTGCTGGCCACGCCGCTGCAGTATCCGGTCGCGGCCACCGATTCGTTCAGCAGCATCGCCGCGAAATTCGGCCTGCCGCTGGCCCAGCTCGCGGACGACGCCGCGCTGCCGGCCGCCGGCGCCATCTTCGCCGCAGGCGCGGCGCTGACCATCGGCGACATCTCCTCCATCGACCTCGGTACGCTGACGCAGTCGCTCCTGCAGCAGGCCGAGTGGAACAACCTCTCCGGCATGGTGTCGCGCTTCTTCCTCTCCGGACTTCGCCTCCCCGATCCGAACAACAGCCAGTTCCTCCAGGCGACGCCGCAGCAGCTCGTCACCGAGCCGAACCTCCTCAGCACCTTCCCGACGCTCCCGCTGTTCGAGACCTCGGGGCAGCAGTTCGCCATCGCCAATCCGCCGGCGAGCAGCTACACCATCACGCTCTCGAACAGCGGAAACGCGAGCTGGATCGGATTCGGAGGCAGCTCCACACTCGCCATCCAGCTGACCTCCGATCAGACCGCGCTGATCAACACGATGGCCACGACCGCGGTTGCGCCGGTCATCAACTGGCTCGCTCCGCTCGAGCTCTTCCAGATGATGCCGCCGCTCATCGCACTGCAGCAGAACATCGCCTGGCAGGCCGCGGCGCTGCCCGCCACCGGCTGCGTCGCGAGCAGCAGCGCGCCGTCGCTCTGGCTCTTCCCGCCGTCGCTCACCGACCAGCTCGAAGCTGCGAACGCGCCGTTGCAATACGAGCTCGTCTCCCTTTCACAGGCCACGACGACGCCGTCCGATCCGCTGCCGGTCGGCTGCTACGCCTGGGGCACGATCGTCGACTTCGGCATTTCGATTCCTGCCACCGGCGGCCCCGCGCCCTCCGTCTCCAACGCGTACGTCATCCAGGGCGCCGACGACGCGGGGGCCGCGCTGCTGCAGCAGGTCTACACCTACCTCACCGGCTCGTCCGACACCGCGACGCTCTTCCTTCTTTACTCGCCGAGTCCGGTCAGCGGCAATCCGAGCGGCCTGATCTCCGACCAGCTCGATCCGCGGAACACCTTCATCCTCAAGACGAACCTGTCGACCGTCACGAGCAGCGGCGACGACTTTGCCGCGCGGCTGGTGACTGATCCGACGGACGTCTACGACGCGCCGCTCTCCGACGCCGCCGATTTCATCGCGCTGCTGTGGGAAGCGAGCATCACGCGCAGCGGCGGCTTCTACCTGAACTACGTCAACCAGAACGGCGGCGCCGCGATCCCCGGCACCGCGTTCGGCAATCAACCCTCCGCCACCATCTCGCTGCTGATCCTCTTCAACAGCCAGCTCAGCTCCACCACCGCGCCGCTGCAGCCGTTCAACAACTGCGCGGTCGCCGGCACCGTCATCGATCCGACCTCGACCAACATCTTCGTGCAGCCGGTGACGTACATCGTGAACGCCGGCGATACGCTGACCACCGTCGCGACCTGGTTCAACACGAACTGGGGCGGCAGCCTGCAACCATCGGACGTCGCCACGGCGAACGGCAACATCCCGCTGCTGCTCATCCCCGGCTCATCGCTCGCCCTGCCGTCCGGCGGCTCGTACACGGTTGAGTACGCCGACACGTTCGCGTCGATCGCCCAAGCGCAGTCGACGACCATCGCCGCTCTCGCCGGCGCCGGGACGAACGCCACCGCGGCGATCCTCACCGCGGGCGCCGAGGTGCAGTTCGCGCTGGGAGTGTTGCAGCCCGTGAGCAACGTGCCGCCCGGCAACGCCGGCTTCACGTTGAACACCGTCATTCCCGATCCGACCAGCGATCCGGTCGACACTCTCTTCCATCTCGTCGGCTTCGGCGTCAACGCCGGCGGCGGCTTCCTCGCCAGCGGCGAAGGCTTGCCGGCCACGCCGTCGGAGAGCGGCGAGAGCGATGTGAACGCGACGCCCGTCGACTGGAACTACGCGCAGACCGTGAACATCGCGCCGTTCGCGCAGACGACGAACGGCAGCGCATCGGCGGCGCTCCCGCCGGCGCAGTGGAATCCGTACAACGGCATCGGCGCCGGCACCAGCGTCACGTTCGGCCTGCAGTTCCAGGACATCTACGGCAATCAGCAGAGCGACGCCTCGGCGAGCTCGGTCAGCGCACCGGTCGGCTACTATGACCCGATCGTCAACTTCTCCAGCTGGCCGTCGATGTCGATGTCGTATCTCGTCGTTCCCGCGACCGAGCCGGCCGTGTCGATCGCGCTGACGATGACGATGCAGCAGGCGCGCTACATCACCTCGCCCTCGCTCACCTTCGCCAACGCCGCCTCCGCCATCGCCGCCGATCTCGCCACCTACACCACCATCTACTACCAGCTGGCGCAGCCCGATCCGGCCATCACCCTCACCACGTCCCTCGTGCCGAACGGCGCGCCGGTGCCGCTGGCCACGAGCTCCTTCATGCAGTTCGCCTGCGGCGCCTACATCTACCTCGGGGCGCTCGCGCTGCTGGAAAACGTCAGTGCGCCGGGCGACACCGTCGCCAACCTCGTCTCGAACTACCAGGTCACGGCGCCGCAGCTCTTCGTCGCGAATCAGGGCACGCTCTACAGCACGCTGTTCGGTACCGCGGCGCTCACCGTGCCGCTGATGTACACCGTCGCGCAGGGCGACACGCTCGACTCGATCGCCGCTGATCCGAATTTCACGAGCTTCAATCTGACGGTGTCGCAGCTGGCGACGAACAACGCCACCGTTCCGCTCAACGCCGGCACCGACCTCTCGGCCCCGGCGCGGAGCACCAACGCGAGCGCAACCGATTCGCTGCAGTCGATCGGCACCGCGATGCAGGCCTCGGTCGCCGCCATCGCCACGGCCAATGCCACCGCCGCGATCCTGGCGCAGGGCGTCACCTTCACCGTCGGCACGCAGGGCTACACGACGATCGCAAACGACACGCTGCAGAACGTGGCGACGCAGATCGGCGCGACGCTCGAGGCGGTCGCCGTCGCCAACCAGACCCTCACCGGCATCTTCGTCGCCGGCTCGACGCTGGCCGTCGATGACGTGCTCCCGCTGCCGGGCGACTCGCTGCAAGCGCTCGCCACCCGCTTCGCGTCGTCGCAGTTCACCGTCGACGGCCTGGCCACGGCGAACGAAACCGTGGCTGACGTCTTCGCCCCCGGCACCTCGCTCTTCATCGCCGAAAACCCGAGTGCGACGCCGGCGGGTGCGGACGACACGCTCGCCTCCTTCGCCGGCGAGAACAAGGTCACGGTCGCGCAGCTCGCCGCGGTCAACGGCAGCGCCACGTTCGTCTCCAGCGTCGCGATCCCCGGTCTCGTCACGAACAACGCGGCGATCCAGTACTCGACCTACACCGTGCAATCGTCCGACACGCTCGACTCGATCGCCGCGAAATTCTCCGGAGCTTCCGCCGCGTCGATCGTCGCGCTCAATCCCGACCTCCCCGGCCTCATCGCCGGCGGACAGACGGTCGCCGATTCGACGAGCGGGAAGTCGGTGACCACCGTCGCAGGCGATACCTTCAATTCGATCATCGCCCGCTTCCTGTCGCAGGACAGCGTGACCGTGACGCTCGCGCAGCTCGCCGCCGACGTCGCGACGCAGCCGAACTTCCTCGCGGCCGGCGCGATCTGCATCTGCCCGGCGATGACGATGACCGGCAGCGGCGGCACCCTGGCCAGCCTCGCTTCGTCCTACAACGTCGATCCGCTCGCACTGGCCACGGCGAACGCCGCGCTGCAGGGCTTCGTGATGCCGGACGTCGCGGTGACGATCGGCGGAAACGCGATCACCACCGGCACGAACGAGACGTTCAACACGCTCCTCACGGCGGCCGGCGCGGGAACGACGATGGAGAGCGTCGTCACGGCGGTGCTCTCGACGGCGGGACTGATCAACACGACCGGGACACTGGTGCCGGTCCCGGCGGCCGCGGCGGTCGGAACGAGCGTGACGCCGGCGTTCAGCGAGGCGTACTTCCCGCTCACCGTCACGCTGACCACGGCGCGCGATCCGCAATTCGTCAATCCCGATTTCGCTTCCGTCGCCGCGGTGGGTCAGGCGGTCTTCAATCCGTCGCCGCAGCCCGACGCCTCCACCACCGGCAGCTCGTCGCTCGGCCTCACCTACTTCGCGACGCAACTGCAGAACGCGATCCCCGGTCTCGCCGTCGCCACCGGCTCGAGCGGCGCCGCGGCGGAGATCGCGCCGGCCTCGGTCTGGGCCGTCAACTTCACCAGCAACATCGGGCCGCAGATCGACGTCACGTTCAGCGACGCGAGCGGCGCGCAGTTCTTCGCCATGCCGCCGCTGTCGACGTCGCTCCTCGCCGGCACGTTCTCCATTCAGCCCTACACCAGCGGCGCCGGCCTCGGCCCCGCGCAGAGCCAGACGTTCCAGGCCATCGACCTCGACATGTGGCTCAACACCTTCCTCGAGGCGATCGACGTCGTCCTCTCCCCGTCGTACGCGGTGCCGGCCTACGCGCTGAGCGCGAGCACGTTCCAGTCGATCGTCGCGCAGAAGCAGACGATCGCGCCGCTGCTAGCCGCGCGCCTCGCCTATGTCGAACAGGGGGCGAGCGGCGGGTCGCTCGCCGACGCGCAGGCCGTGCTGCAACAGGCGCTGCTCAATCAACTCTCCGACGCCGTGACCGTCAACACGCTCGTGCAGGTGCCGGCGACGGTGACCTCGCCGTTCGGCTCCACGCTGCCTCCGCTCCTCTCCGGCAAGCTCGCCGTCGCCAACCCGCCGGCCGGCGGAGGCAACGCCTTCAGTTTCTCGACGGCGAAGGTGGCGCTGGCGAACGGCTCGTCGACCGCGACGTTCCTCTTCAGCGTGAAATCACCCGCCGATCAGCAGAACATCGACATCGACGTCAGCTTCGTGACGACCGCGCTGGAGATCCCGCTGTCGCAATCGACCATCGGCGAGTACCAGGGCTCGAACTGGCTGCAGTTCATCCTCCCGCTCTCCTCGAACGAGATCGGCAGCGTGAGCATCCCCATCCCGCTGCGCGCCTATCCCAGCCCGGTCGGTCTCATCTCGCAGATCGCGCAGCAGACCGTGGCCGTGCCGGCGAAGATCTCCGAGCTCACGCAATGGGACTTCGACTTTTCCTATCAGCATCAGGATGCGACGCAGGACACGCCGTCCATCGTCGCCACGTTCGGCGGCACCGCGGCGCCGGACCTCAGTGCGCCCGTGAGCGCCGGCGGCGTAAACGTCCAGGCGCTCTTCGGCGCGCTCGCCCAGCTCATCGCTATCTGGCCGCAACTGCAGGCCGATCTCGCACTGCTGCCGCTCGTCCCCAGCGGCGGGGCGAACACCACCGCGCAGGTCGCGCTCACGACGTTCGGCACGATCGTCGGCAACGTCGTCACCGCCTGGACCGCGCCTCCGCCGGCGAACGATTTCCTCGCCGTCGACGACGGCGCGATGACGTACCAGTACTCGATGCAGAAGAGCGGGACGGGCGATCCGGCGACGCTCACCACGCTGACGATCACCGCCGTGCAGCCGAATCCGACGACACTCTGGCCCGACGTCTTCGTCACCTGGAACGATTCGGAACAGCAACTGAAACCACTTGGTACGCCGACGTCGACTCAGGCGCAGTACACCTATCCGACCGGCATTCCGCTCGATGCACAGCTGCCGCAACGCTTCGCCTTCGGCATGAGCGGCGACGACAACGACGTCGTCCGCGCCCCGCTGCCGCGGCGGCTCGGCGCTCCTGCCTCCGCGCTCCCGTCGCAGACGTTCCAGTTCTCCGGCGTCGACATCATCACGCAGCAGACCGCGATCGCCGGCATCTGGATCACACGCAACGCCGACCTCGCCTCCGTCCCGACGAATCCGGTCTTCATCTACCAGACGCCGGTGAGCAACTTCCCGACGCCGGCCGTCCCGATGATCTCCGCCGATGCGCCGATCCCGATCGGCAGCGGCGCGGTGACGCAGGCCGCCATCGCCGGCGCCCTCTCCACGATGTTCCAGACGCTCTTCGCCTCCGCGCCCGCGGGGACGACGATCAACATCCGCACCGGCTGCAATTACTCGTACGCCGTCGCCGGCCCGCTCACCGCGCTCGTCCCCGTGTTCCTCGTCGCGAACTACGCCTTCAACACGACCACCGACTCCGATCCCGATTCATCGACGAGCTTCGTCTCGCAGAGCGCCGCGGCGATCGTCGCCTGGCAGACCGAGCTCGCGCCCGTGTCGGCCGATTCCGCGTACACATTCGACCTCACCGTCTTCGCCTCGGGGGCCGGGAGCTCGCAGCCGATCATCCACGCGACGACGTTGCAGTACGGGGTTAGTGCATAGAGAGGAACTTCAGGTGAGGCCGTCGGAGAGTCGAGTTGGCTTCAGCAGCGAATCAGCTACCAGTTGATGACCCGAAGTCCGCTGACATCATCGAAGAGTGAATCATTTGTTAGCAGCGGGACGTCATGCTGAAGGCATAGCGCGGCGATCCAGAGATCGTGCCCGAATCCTTCTTGCCGCTCCAAAGTCCGTGGCGCCGTTCGGACGCGTTCAACGTCGTTCCGTACACGGACATAGAACTCGACCGTGGCGGTATCCGGAATCAGTAAACGACAACGACGGGCCAGATCCTCAACCGCCGCGGCATTTTCATCTCGCCGTTTTGATCGAATGACGCCGAGACGCAGCTCCGCAAGGACGGCCTTCAGCGGCTGTGGAAAGGGACGAGCAGGGCTCAGTGAATCGATCGCTGCGTTCGCATCGAACGCGAGCCGCTCAAACTGCAATCCCGTCTCTCCCGAAAGCGTCGCGAACAGCTTGCGCGAGCTCGCGTCCTGCTTCTTCACCGAGTATCGGCCAGGCCTTTTCTTCGGTATTGGAAGCCTGCTCGACCACGACGGTGACTCGTTCGTTCGCTTTGCTCATGGTCCGCTTGGTGCGCCCGGCAGGATTCGAACCTGCGACCTCTTGCTCCGGAGGCAAGCGCTCTATCCAACTGAGCTACGGGCGCTTCCGAAAGGAATCGGATTGTACGGGGTGCAACCGCGCACGGCAACCGCTCATTTCCCCGCCAGAAAGCGCTGCAGCGCGGGGCGTTGTGCGTCGCGGAACGCGACGCATGTCTCGATCCGCTCCTTCGTCACGCGGATGCGGCGCTCGGCTCCGGGGGCGGGGCGGGTGGCGAAGAACTCGTTGATCTCGCGCTGCATGCCGGCGTCGCAGGCGGTGCCGAGGCCGCCGACCGCGGACTCGAGGGCCCAGTAGGGGAAGCGCTTCGACACCAAGTCCCACTGCGTGCGGATCCACCCCCACGTCGCGCCGCGCGTCGCGGGGTTCTGCAGCAGCTCGCGGAGAAAACGCGGCGAGTCCTGCGACTTCACCTCGCTGCCGGTCGCGAACTCCAGCGCGCGTTGTGCCAGCGCTGGGTCGCGGAACCGAAGCAGCGCGCCCGACCAGCGGCTGCGCAGCTCCGGTGTCTTCGCATCGCGCCACGCGGCGAGCACGCGATCGAACAGCGCGGCGTCGCCGTGCTGCGCGGCAATGCCGATCGCCGCGTCGGCCAGCGTCGGATCGAATGAGCGCGGATCGTCGAGATAACGCGTCGCGATCTCGCGCGCCCCGGCGATAACCTCGGCGTCATCCGCACCGTTGCCGAGGACTTCGAGGACCGTGGCGCGGAGCTCGCGCTGCTCGTCGCTCTCGTCCTTCTTCGCGCTCCAGCCGCCCTCGGGGAGGAAGCGGCCCATCATCGTCCCGACCCACTTCCGCCACGCCTCGCGATCGGCGTCGGTGACAACGTCGTCGTTGATCTGGCGGATGCGCTCGGCGAGCGGCACGAGCTCGCTGCGCGACGTGTTGGCCGGCAGCGCCTCGATCAGCGCGAGGTCGTCGCCGATGTCGCGGCGCCGAGCGCGGACCAGCATCCAGTCGTCCTCGAGCAGCGTGAGGCGCTCCGCCGCGGAGAGCCGGTCGAGCTGCGCGCGCAGCGCGGCGAGATCGTCGGGCGCGTATTGCGTGACGTAGAAGCCGCGGCCGCGCGCGTTGAGGAGCAGCGGCGCGGAACAGCCCGGGAACGTGACGCTCTTCGACGGCTTGTCGAGGACGATGCAGCGCTCGCTCTTGCTCGACGTCGTGCGCGCGCATACCGGCACTTCCCACGTCTGCGCCGGCAGTTTGTCGCCCACGAGGAGGAAGCGCTCCTGACTGAGCTCGACGGTCCGTACATCGTTCGCGCACGACTGCTTCGCCACGATCACCGGCGCGCCCGGCTGCATCACGAACGACGTCATCACGCGATCGACCGGGCGCTTCGTCGTCTGCGCCATCGTCGTCCAGAAATCCTCACCCGTCGCGTTCGACCAGGAGTACTTCTTCAGGTACGCGCTGATGCCGTTGCGGAACGACTCCTCGCCGACCCAATGCTCCACCATCCGCAGCACCGCGGCGGTCTTGCCGTACGCGATGCCGTCGAACAGCTCGTTGATCTCGGCGCTGCGCGTGGCGTTCGTGCGGATGGCGCGCGTCGAGCGCATCGAATCGAGCTCGATCGACTCGCGCGTGCTGCGCGCCGTGCCGGTCTCCGCGTCCCACTCCGGATGCGCGGCGGCCATCGCCTTCGGCGTCATGAACGTGGCGAAGCCCTCGTTCAGCCAGATGTCGTTCCACCACTTCATCGTCACCAGATCGCCGAACCACTGATGGGCGATCTCGTGGCCGATCGTGCTGGCGATCTGCCGCCGGCGCGACGACGAGGCCTGCGGTCCGGCGAGCAGCGCCGTCTCGCGGTAGACGATCGCGCCGACGTTCTCCATCGCCCCCGCCTGGAAGTCGGGAATGCCGATGTTGTCGAGCTTCGGGAAGGGGTAATGGATGCGATAGTACGAATCGTAGTATCGGATCTCATCCTCTGCTGATTTGACCGCCCACTGCGTCATCGGCGCGTTTTCCGGCGTCGAGCAGACTCGGATCGGCACGCCGTCGGCGGAGCCGCTGCTGCACTGGAAATCGCCGACCAGCAGCGCGACGAGATAGGCGGAGAGGCGCGGCGTCGGGGCGAAGTGCACCTCGTGACGGCCGTCGGGGAGATCGCGATCGGAGACGACCGGCATGTTCGAGATCGCCACGTCTCCTTTCGGCGCGACGATCGTGATGTCGAACGTCGCCTTCATCGCCGGCTCGTCGAAGCAGGGAAACGCGCGCCGCGCGTCGGTCGCCTCGAACTGCGTGACGGCGTACTTCCGACGCGGCGAGGTGCTGAGGTAGAAGCCGCGCAGCTGCTGCTTGAGCGTGCCGTCGAACGCGATGTGAATCGATGCCGCGCCGGGACCGACCGGCTCCTCGAGCTCGAGCCGCACCATCTCGTTCTTCGGCTCCGGCACCACGCGCGCCGCGACGTCGTTGACCTTGACGTCGCGCAGCTCGAGCGTGATCGCGTTCATGGTGATCGTGCGAACGCGCTGCTTGAGGTTCACGCGGATCGTCTCTTCGCCGCGGAACGAGTCGTGCTCGAGGTCGGGCTCGAAGCGCAGCGCGTAGTGCTCGGGGACGACGTTGGTCGGCAACCGCTGCGCGAACGCGAGCGGCGCGAGGATCAGGACAAGTGCAAACGTAAATCGGCGCATCACTCCCCCATTACGAATGCAGCAACGACATCGGCCGCCGACGCGAGGTGATCCTTCTCGCTGAAGCCGGACGACTTGCGCGGCTTGAACGAGTGGTCCCCATCCGCGAGCCAGTGCACGCGGATCGCCTTCGACAGTTTGTAGTGCGCGACGTCGTCGCGCGTGCCGAACGGATCGCGCTCGCCCTGCACGATGAGCGTGCGCGTCTTCAGCGTCTCGAGATGCTTCGTGCGCAATTTTTCCGGCGCGCCGGGCGGATGGAACGGGTAGCCGAGGCAGACGAGACCGGCGACGGAAAGCTCGTCGGCCACCATGCTCGCCATCCGGCCGCCCATCGACTTGCCGCCGATGAAGACGTCGCTTCCCGTTTCGGCGACGACCTTGCGCCACGCGTCGAGCAGCACCGGCTCGCGATCGGGCGCGCCCGATTTCTTTCCGTCGCGCCGCGCCGCCATGTACGGAAATTCGAAGCGGAGCACGCGGATGCCATGCGCCGCGATCGCGCGCGCCATGTTGGTCATCCACGGCGTGTCCATTGCGCCGCCCGCACCGTGCGCGAGGATGAGGGTGTGCTTTGCCCTGGGTGGGCCGTCGGTCAAAAACATGCGGCGAAAGGTAGCAGATAGCGGATAGCAGATAGCAACCCGCCCACGCTTGAGTGATGCTTGCTATCTGCTATCCGCTATCCGTCTCCTTCCAGCGGGCATGTGTTGAGCAACACCTCTCGCCATGATCATTGGCTGGAGACGAGGTGATCCGCAGGAAGCGCTCATCAAACGCGAGTGGCTCGTCACGAACGGCCTCGGCGGCTACGCGTCGGGGACCATCGGCGGAGCATGCACACGGCGCTTTCATGGACTGCTCATCGCCGCGATGCCCGCGCCGCTCGGCCGCGTGATGATGGTCAATCACTTCGAAGAGCATCTGATCGTCGGTGATCGCACCTCACTCCTCAGCGCCGACGAGCACGGCGACGCGCCTCGCTTTCCCGATCCCGATCTGCTCGAAGAGTTCGGACTCGAAAACGGACTGCCGGTCTGGCGCTGGTCGCGCGACGGCGTCCGCCTGGAGAAGCGCGTCGTGATGCCGCACCAGCAGAACACGACGTACATCGTCTATCGACTGCTCGACTCGCCGGAGCCGGTCACGCTCGAGCTGCGCGTGTCGCTGCATTTCCGTCCCCATGAAGGAGTGCTCAACGCGCCGCTCGCCGAGCACTGGAGCGTCGCCGCGCGGGATCACGGCATCGAGATCAGCGACGGCCGCGACTACCCCTCGCTCCGCCTGCAGTTCCTCGGCAAGGGCGAGCTGCTCAACGACGAGCGCAGCTTCCCCGGAATCATCTACAGAATCGAGCGCTCGCGCGGCTACGAATACGAGGGAACGCTCTGGAGTCCCGGCGTGATCCGCTTCACGATCCAGCCCGGACACAACGTCGGACTGATCGCCTCGTGCGAATCATGGGAAACGCTGCAGGCGCTCGACGCGGGCGAAGCGTGCGCCGCGGAAAACGCGCGTCGCGATCGCCTGCTCTCCATCGGCGACGCCGCCGTCACCGACGAATTCTCCGCGCAGCTCGTGCTCGCCGCCGATCAGTTCCTCATCTCCCCGCGCACCCGCGCCGCGGACGAAGCGCGCGCCCATGCGACCGGCGATGATCCGCGCACGGTGATCGCCGGCTACCACTGGTTCACGGACTGGGGCCGCGACACGATGATCAGTCTCGAGGGGCTGACGCTCGTCACCGGACGTCATCGCGAGGCGGGCAACATCATCCGCACGTTCGCGTCGTACATCCGCGACGGGCTGATCCCGAACATGTTCCCCGAGGGGGAGCACGCCGGGCTGTATCACACGGCCGACGCGACGATGTGGTTCTTCCACGCGCTGCATCGCTACATCCGCTACACGAACGATCGCGCGACGCTGCGCGCGCTGCTGCCGAAGCTGATCGACATCATCGACCACCACATCAAGGGCACGCGCTTCGGAATCCACGTCGATCCCTCGGACGGACTGCTGACGCAGGGCGCCGAGGGATATCAGCTGACGTGGATGGACGCGAAGGTCGGCGATTGGGTGGTGACGCCGCGGCGCGGAAAAGCGGTCGAGATCAACGCGCTCTACTACAACGCGCTCTGCATCCTGGAGAACTTCCTGCGCGAAGAGGGCGACGAGGTCAATGCGCATCGCATGCGCGACCACGCGTCGCGGACGCGCGAGTCGTTCAACCGCCGCTTCTGGTACGAGGATGGTCAACATCTTTACGATGTCGTCGACCCCGACGATGCGGCGTTCCGTCCGAATCAGATCTTCGCCGTCTCACTCGACTACCCGGTGCTCGACGAGTCGCGATGGACGGCGATCGTCGACGCGGTGCAGGAGAAGCTGCTCACGCCGTTCGGGCTGCGGTCGCTGTCGCGCGAGCATCCCGATTACAAGAAGGCGTACGACGGCGACCTCCGCGCGCGCGATGCCGCGTATCACCAGGGCACGGTCTGGGGCTGGCTGATCGGGCCGTTCATCGACGCGTGGAGCAAGGTTCATCCCGATGAAACTGCGCGCCCCTTCCTCGACGGGTTTCGTCCGCACATGGAGCAGGCGTGCATCGGCACGATTGCCGAGGTCTTCGACGCGGAGCCGCCGTACCACCCGCGCGGCTGCGCGGCGCAGGCGTGGAGCGTGGCGGAGGTGCTGCGGTCGCTGCGCACGCTACGAGACGCGGACGTCATCCCAGAAGGGAGTAGCGTCGACCATGCGGCGGATCGCGACGAGCAGCGACGGGTCTTTGCGTAATCGCGTCCGGACGCGGCGCGCGAAGCGAACGTCCCCTTCGTCATCGAGCTGCGCGAGCCAGGCGTCGACGTCGCCGTCGAAGACGCGCACGAGCACGTGATAGCGCAGGAAATCGGTCAGCGGCGTGCCTCCGGCGCGCGGCATCGGCACGATGTTCGACGGCCGCTTCCGGATCATGATTTCCGCTCCGATCGGAGCACAACTAGAACGTATAAGTTCCGTTGTACGTGTGTTTTGACACCTATACGCGTCAACACGACGTCCTCATAGAGGAGTGTGCGCAGAAAGCCGAAACCCTACCGGGTGGATCGTGGTAAGTTCGATTCAATCTCAAGAAAAAGTATGGTCACCACCGGTTCCGCGCCCGATTTCGATGAGCGCCAGTTCGAGGCGCTCTATCACGAACATTTCGGCTTCCTCGTCGCCGTCGCCATCCAGAAGTTTCGCGTGCCGGAGTCGGACGCCGAGACGCTGGCGCACGAGGTCTTTCTCTCCTACCTCAAGGATCCGGCGCATGTGCGCGACCTCAATCGCTGGCTCCTCGGCGCGATCTGTCACGCCAGCCGTTACTACTGGCGCGTGAACAACCGGTTGTCGCGCGAGGCGGCGGAGGAGATCGAGCGGATCGATCCGTCGACGATCAACATTCTCGAAAGCCTGCCGAACCAGATCGCCGCGCGCGAGGCGCTGGAGTGTTTGTCGCCGCGATACCAGGAGATCCTCCGCCTCCGTTTCTTCGAAGGACTGAGCGTCCCCGAGCTGGCCGCGCGCCTCGGCGTGAAGAAGAAGTACGCCGCGAAGCTGCTGACCAAATGCCTCCGCCGCGCGGAGACGCTGTACGAGCGCAAGGGGCGGCGGCGACTGAGACGAAGATGAGCGATAAGGTCGTGTCGTTCGAGCGCGCGCAGCGCCGCCCCGATCCGGCGCGCGTGCAGGAGTTCGCCGAGACCGCGCGCCGCCTGCAGCGCGAGCGCCAGGAGTCGGCGGACGTGGTCGCGCGTGCTCTGCGCGAGACGCCGCGCGAGGAGTGGCCGCGACTGGCGACGCGTCCCGACCTCCGCAACAGCGGCGCATTGAATCGACTGGAGAGCGAGGTCTCGGCGCGCCTGGAGAAGGAGCCGCAGGAAGCGCTGCTGCTTTCGGATCTCGCGGCGTCGATCGCCGAGACGCTGCCGCCCGATTCGTATCCCGCGGTGGTGCTGGCGCAGTTGCGGGCGCACGCGTGGAAGGATCGCGCGCAGGCGCTGGCGTACATCGGCCGGTATCCCGAGGCGCTGGAAGCACTCGATCGGGCGGAGAGCCGGTTGTCGTTCGGATCGCTGACGCACGACCGCGCGATCGTGAGGTACGTGCGCGCGCTGACGCTGCAGAAGGTGAATAGGTTCGAGGAGTCGCGGGAGATGCTGGCGGAGTGCAGAGCCGTCTTCCGCGATTTCGGCGACGACCGGCTCCAGCTTTTCTGCGGGATCGCGGAGGGCATCCAGCTCTACCGCGAACGCGCGTTCCGAGCGGCATACGATGTTTTCATCTCACTGATCGAGGTCGCGCGCGCGCTCGGCGACGGTCTTTCCGAAGCGCGGCTCCTGAACAATCTCGGCTACTGCGCGATGGAGATCGGTGCCTACGCCATGGCGAGGATTCATCTGTCAGAAGCGACGGCCCGATTCACCGAGCGCGGCCTCACCATCGAGGCGGTCCGCAGCGACATGACGTTTGGACGGCTGCTCGTTCAAACGGGACAAATCGAAGCGGGCTTGCGGCATCTGCACGCCGCGCGGGGTGCCTTCCTGATGCATGGCCTGAGCGAAGACGCCGGAGTGTGTGGACTGTTCATCGTCGAGGCGTTCATGGCGCTGGATCGTTACGCCGAGGCAGCGCAGCTGACCGACGAAATCACTGCACAATTCAGCGGCCCTCTGTTCAACGAACGCGCGCTGGTCGCGGTGCGACATCTCCAGTCGGCATTCGCGCGACACGTGGCGACAGTCGAGATCGTACGCCGCGTGCGCGTGTTCATCGACGCGCTGCAGGCGAATCCGTCACTCGAATTCGCCATGTGAGCCGGCGCCTTCGACGCCGGCTCGACGACACTCACGGCTTCGGCTCGGACATGGCATCCCCATTCACGATCGTGATGAACTTCTTCAGCAGCTTCACGATCCGGCTGCGCCCTCCCTCCCGTGACGGGAAGTCGAGCCACATGGCCTGCGCGGACGACGCGCTCAGAAGAACTGCGAGAACTGCAACGGCGGAAAAACGACGCATAACCCCTCCTCGACCGGCTCAGCCGGCGATGTGTTTTGGGAGGGGCCCCTCTTCGTCAGCAGGAGTGACGCAAATGAGACTTATGCCACCGTGGCAAGGTGCAGGATAGTGCGCCGCGCGAACTATAGTGCGCTCAGTTGTGCTGGCGCCGGACGGCGCCAGCTGGAGTCAGCCCGCCCGTTTGGGCAGCGTCGGAGGACCACCGTGCTCGGTGAGATATTCACGCAGCGCCTGACTCACCACTGCCGAATCGCGAAACACCTGCGCCACATCGGGCTCGAGCAAAACGACATTCGTTCCGCGCGTGGCTCGTCCGTAGTACTTGCCTCTGACAGCTCCCGACAAATCTGTTTCGGGAATGTCGTCATCATCGACTTCTTCAGGTTTGTTGCTCATATTGCCGGCGTTCTTTGGGCTGAGCCTCGCGGGCTGTAATTGTTCGACATCCGCACTCGCTTGAAATAAACGCGCCGGAGGTCGCGTGTCCTTACCTGTACCATACTAGGTAAGGAGAAGCGGGATGCCTACCTCGACGATCACCAGTAAAGGACAGACCACAGTGCCGAAGGAAGTCCGCGAGGCGCTCGACGTCGGTCCGGGGGACAAGCTGACGTGGGAAATCCGCAGCGGCAAGGTCGCCATCACGACCGAGCGGCCGGCGCTTTACGAGTTGGAAGGGTTCATCAAACACGGCCCCGATGCACTCACTGCCGTCGCAGCAGCGCGAAAGACGAGGGGACGCATCTGACGTGCGCAAAGTAGTCACCGATGCGAACGTCTTCGTCTCGTTCTTCGTCGAGCGAAATCCGGCGCAGCGCTCCGCTGCGCTGACACTTCTCACGGCAGCCGAAAACGGCGAAATCGCGGGGATCATCCCCCAGTCCGTCATCTTCGAAATCGCGTATGTCCTGCAGAGCCAGTACGGGCTGTCGGGGCAGCAGCTCGCGACCGTCGTTCGCGCTGTCACGACCTTCCCCGGAATGCAGATCGTCGATGACTGTCCGTGGAAGCGCGTGTTCGAAATCTGGCCCGACGCGATGTCCGGCCTGGCTGACGCGGCGATCGTCGCCGTCGCCATATCGAACCGATACGACGCCGTTGCGACATTCGACCGGAAGCTCGCGGGCAAGCTGAAAAGCTTCGGCCTCGCGCCATTCTTCTGACGTCCCTCTACTGCTTCTTCCCTTCCTTCTCCCACACCGCCCACAGATCCGTGATGTCGAAATACACCGTGTGCTCCGAATGATCCGGCAGTTCGATCGTGATGACGTCGTAGTGCCGGTCGCCCTGGTGCGCGATGCCGAACTTGAGGCGGCGGAAGCGGCCGAAGCGGTCGTACATCCATTCGTTCTCGAACTTCACCTCGTCGCCTGCCACCGGCACTGGCACCGATGTCTCGGGGGAATCGCCGTAGTGGTCCTCCAACGCAGCGGCGGTGACGGGGGGCGGGGCGGGCTTCGGGGGCGGAGCCTGCGTGCAGGCGAGGGCGAGCAACAACAGCGAGAAAAAGGCAAAGCGGGTCATCGTTTCTCCTGGCCGAGGTCTTCGTAGAGGCGAAGGTACGTCTCGTAGCGGGCGGCGTCGATCTCGCCGCGCTCGAGGCGCTCCTTCACCTCGCAATGGGGCTCGTGCACGTGCGTACAGTCGGTGAAGCGGCACGACTCTGACGGCTCGTCGAACTCGGGAAAATAATCGCGCAGTTGCTCGCGGTCGAGATCCCACAGGCCGAACTCGCGGATGCCGGGCGTATCGATCACGTACGTCCCGCCGCCGAAATCGTACAGCGTCGATGCCGTCGTGGTGTGGCGTCCCGTCCCGCGGCGATGAAGCTCGTTCGTCACCAGCTGCAGCCGCTGATCGAGCGCGTTGAGGATCGACGACTTCCCGACGCCGCTGTGTCCGACGAGCGCCGTCGTCTTCCCCTCGGCCTGCGCGCGCAGCTCGTCCAGCCCCTCCCCTGTCCGCACCGAACAGGCGATGACCGGAACGTGCAATCGCCGATACACATCGAGCCGCGCCAGCTCCTCCGCCGGATCCTCCAGCAGATCGATCTTGTTCACGCAGACCACCGGCTGCGCGCCGCCGCGCTGGATGGCGATGAGATAGCGATCGATCAGCCGGACGCGGAGCGGCGGCGCCTTCACCGACACCACGTGCACCACGACGTCGATGTTCGCCGCGATGAGCCGCTGCATGTGCGGACGCAGCGGATCGGGCCGCGCGAGGACGGAGTGCCGCGGCAGGATCGTCTCCAGCCGCCACGCACCCGCTTCGCCCGACACGGTGATCCGGTCGCCGACCGCCAGCGCGCTCTTCTGCTTCACCGCGATTCCGGAGGGAACGACGACGTCGATCTCGTCGTCGCGATAGACGGCGCGGCAGCGCGCGCTCCCGACGTAGATCACGATCGCGGCGTCGTCGCGCGCCTCCGTGCTCTGCGATTGATCGAGCAATTCATCCCACGTTCCCTCGGGTCGTTGATGCTCGCGACGCAGCCCTCCGCCTGACTTGTTTCGTTTCATGTTCTTGTAGAATACGCGACGTCCAATTCAACGCATTCTGACGCGGCACGCTGCATCGCCGGAACGGGAGTACGACGATGTCGATGGTCGAGAAACCGCTCGTCCTTCTGGTGGACGACAACGAGGCTACCTGCACGCTGATCAGCGCGATCCTGCAGCGCGAGTTCGCGGTCGACGTCGCCGGCGACGGCTACGATGCGATCGAGCAGCTGAAGACGAAGCAATACGCCGCGATCCTCCTCGACATCCGCATGCCGCGGCTCGACGGCTATGGTGTGCTCGATCATCTGGTGGCTACCGCCTCCCACGCGCTGCGCACGGTGATCATCGTGACCGCCGCGCTCAGCGATCGCGAACTATCGCGGGTGAAGAATTACGACGTCTTCGGCGTCGTGCCGAAACCGTTCGACGTCGAAGTGCTGCTCGCCGCGGTGAAGCAGTGCACGACGCAGACCGAGGGCTCGCCGCTGGGCGGGTTCTTTCAAAGCACGATGATGCTGCTGCTGGCCGACCTGATTCAGAAGCGGTTGATGTAGAGGGCGAAGAGCGGCGACCCGGCGATCACCGTGGCGATGGCCATCGCGCCGAGCGATCCGTGGCCGCGGATTTCCGCGCAGGCGCGCACGAGCGCCGCGAGCTCATGCGCATCGAACGGTTTGCGCACGATGCCGTGCACGATGCGCGCGTCGAGCTCGGCGACGGTCGACTGATCGGCGCCGGTGACCACGAGGACCACCGGGCGCAGATCGTCATCCAGGTTTTCGAGGACCTCGAAGCCGTTCATCTCCGGCATCAACAGATCGAGCAGCACGACGGAGTACTGGTTCTCACGCATCAGCGCCAGCGCCTGGCGTCCATTCTCGGCGCAATCGACATGGAGCGACTGCTGCTCGAGCACCGAGGTGAGGATCTCGCGGATGACGGCATCGTCATCCGCGATCAGCACGCGGGGCATCAACGCACGCCTTCCGCGAACGGCACCAGCGGATCGACGTCGACCGGCAGATCCTTCGCCGCCTCGAGCGCGCTGCGCAGCTCGGCCGGCATCTTGTCGTACTTCTCGAACCACGCCTCGGCGCGCGCGCGGTCGCCGGTCGCCTCGATCTCCAGCAGCTCCTTCGCCAGCGCGGCGATGGCATCGGGCATCTTGTCGAGCGCCATCTCGTAACGTCCTTCCGCGTTGCGCGCGATCGCGCCGCGCTCGCGGAGGAAGTTGAACTCCATCATCTCCGCGCGGCCGTGCGCCTCGCCCACGCCGAACCGCACGGTGCGGAAGATGCCGGCGACGTACGACGCGTAGTACTCGTTGAGGCGATCCTTCGGCAGCGCGTCGTGCTCGACGAGCCACTTCAAGCCGTACATGCCGGTGATGTCGGCCTTCGCTTCTTCCAGCGCGGAAAACGTCGGTCCGATCGCGGCGCGAATGTCAACCTGTTGACCATTCTGGCGGGAGAACGCCGGACCGATGCCGTGGGAGATCTCGTGCATCATCACGACGGTCAGCGTTCCCTCCGCCGAGGCGAGGGCGGCCTGGTCGGCGCGCATCAGGCGCTTGGCCACCGGAAGGATCACGTCGTTGACGCGCGCGTCCATGAAGTTCTTGAAGAAGATCTTCTTGCTGCCGACCTTCTCGTGGATGTGCGGATCGTTCGGGAGGTTGTCGGCGACGGCCTGGTAGCCGTGACGCAGATCGCCGGCGCGGTACGGCGTGTCCATCACTTCCATCGGCGTGGCGTGCCCGCGCTTCGACGGCCGGTCCTCGGGCGCCAGCGGCAGCGCGTCCTGGATGTCGGCGACGTATTTCTGAAAGACGGCGAGCTTCCGGCTCTCGGGCTCGTTGCGGATCAGCACCGCCGAGCCGTACGACGTCTTGATGCCGAGGAGATCGTCGAGGTAGGTCTCGTAAGGGGCGAAGATCAGGTCGATCTTCGGGTCCTTCATCTCGCCGACCCAGACCAGGTCGCTCGGATAGTAGTTGTCGTCGAGCAGCGCCTTCGCGCGGAGGCGGAGGTACTTGGCGAAGGCCTTGTCGGGCGTCGAGGCGGCGGCGTTGCGCAGATGCGCGGCGGCGGGGACGAGCCACTGGCGGTACTTCACGTGATACGGCGTGGTCTTCAGCTTGAGCGGCGCGCGGCTGACCAGCTCGACGACGGTGCGCTCGTCGTAGATCGCTTTCTTCTGCTCCGGATGCGCTTTGACGTACGCCTCGATGTCGTCGCGCGTGAGGCCCTGCGGATAGAGCGCGCGGCCGGGCGGCATCGGATCACTGCCGTAGAACGGATGGTTCTCGTCGATCTGATCGAAGCGGCTGCCGTGGATCCAGATGTAGTGATGCAGCGCGGGGTTGGCCTTCGCCGTGGCGTGATAGAGCGCGATGTCGTCGGGACTGTTCTGGCGCCAGTAGATCTGTTCGAGCTCGCGGCTGGCGGCGATGAGCTCATCGACGACCTTGCGCTCTTTCGCGCTTAGGTCGGCGTTCGTGAACGGCATCTCCACTTTCTGAAACTTCTGGAGACGCTCCGCGATGTCGGGCGCGACTTTCGCCGGATCGTACGGCGCCGCGGCGAGGAGCGGGAGAGAGAGAAGAGCGAGCAGGAGCTTCTTCATGGGGGGTGATTGTACGATTACCGCGATGGGCAAAAGTCTCGCCATCGTGCTCGCGCTGCTGCTTCCGATCTCTGCCGCGGCGAAGCGTGCTCCCGCCCTGAAGCGTTACACGAGCAAAGAGTGCGGGATTTCGTTTTCGTATCCGGCGAAGTGGAAGGTCACGGCGGGACGGGAGCGCTGCTCGGTCGTTCTCGTATCCACGACGAAACATCGCGATCCCGAGCTCGACCTCGATCCGATTACCGTGACATCCGGGACCGGTAGCTTCGACGAAGCGGCGGCCGGAGCGGGCTTCTACAAGCCTCGCAAAGGCGATGAGGGACTGACGCTGACAGAAAAAGAGCACATCGGCGAGTGGATGTTCAACGCCGGTGAAGTCCCGGCAGTAGCGGAGCCTTTGAAGGTCGGAGAGTTCTCCGGCCTCGAGGCGTGGGCCAGTTCCCGCTGCTATCACCCCGGTGGCGGTTACGCGGGTCAGTGCGATTACATCGCGGCATTTGTGACGCACGACGGCAGGTGGATCGCGGCACAGGGACGCGACGAGGACGTCATTCTGAAGGTGCTCGGAACCGCGGTGTTCGATGCCGGGCGGTGATGCCACGCCCGCCGAGTTCTGGGACGCGCAGGTCTCGAAGCCGCAGCCGGTCCAATGGTCGGAGTACCCACTCGTCCGCCGCTACATCAATGAATGTACGACCGACGCGTGGTGGGCGTATCCGACACACGGCTTCAAAGCAGGATGGGCGTACAAGCCGCTGGCCCGAGGGTTGTCGATCGGATGCGGCACCGGCGCGCTGGAGCGCGACCTGCGCTGGCTGCGCATCTGCGAAGAGGTCGACGCATTCGACGTCTCGCCGGAATCGATCCGGCTCGCACGCGAACGCGCGGCGCGTGAAGGTCTCGATGGCGTGAACTTCGTCGCCGCCGACTGCGAAGCGATCGAGTACGAACGCGATCGTTACGACGTGGTCTTCTTCAATGGATCGCTGCATCACATCAGCAATCCCGCGGCGCTGCTCGATCGCATCCTCCCCGCATTGCACGAAGACGGTCTGCTGTTCCTCGACGATTACGTCGGTCCTTCGAGAGACGAATGGCCGCAAGAGGATTTGTCGTACGCGGAAGCGGCGTACCAGACCTTGCCGGAAAACTGGCGCGCGGCGGAGCATGTGCTGCCGCCGTTCGATTCGGCCGATCCGAGCGAAATGATCGCGTCGAGCACGATCCTGCCGGCGGTGAAGGCGCGGTTCGACATCGAGTGGGAGCGGCCGTATTGGGGCAATGTCCTCTTTCCGGTGCTTTGTCACGTAAGCGAGGTGGCGCGGACATCGCCGGATAGCGAAACGATCCTCGGCGGCTTGATCGAGCATGAGCGTGAAATGGTGAGAACAGGCGCGATCACGCGGCCGCTGTTCACGTGGCTCGTCGGACGGAAATCTACGGCCTGATCAGGCATTTGCTAACCGCCGAACGTCATTTCGCTGGGACACCAACAGCTCACGCGTGAGTGGTGGGAAAACGCCGGCGCAGAATTCGACCTCTATGCTTCGCGCCTGGTCGTGGCTGAGGCCCAACTCGGTGATGCCGAGGCGGCGGCTGCGCGCCTCGCACTTCTCGAGCCGATCACCTTGTTGATGGGATGGACTTTCTCGTCACCTGGAATTGTCGACACATCGCGAACGCTCGAATGATCCGATTCGTCACGCAGACATGCGAAGCGGCCGGTTATCGAGTGCCGGTGATCTGTACGCCCGAGGATCTCGGTGAGGAATGACCATGTGGGAAGATCCGATCGTCAAAGAGACAAGGGCCGCACGAGAAGAACTCTTGCAGCGTTTCAACTACGACCTCGACGCGCTATGTGCCTATCTCGAACAAGTCGAAGTACAGAGTGACAAGAAGGCCGTGACCTTGGAACCGCAGCGTCCGCGACCTACGGCCTGATCACCCGCTCCGTGGTCGCCCGCGCCGCAATCTTCAGTGTCCGCTCGAACTCCGCCGCGGGCAACGGCTGGCTATACAGAAACCCCTGAATCTCCGCGCATTGCTCGCGTTGCAGGAACGCGAGCTGCTCCTCGGTCTCCACTCCCTCGGCCACGACGCGCAGGCGCAGTGCGCGCGCCATCGAGATCACGGCGGAGATGATCGCGGCGTCGCTGGAGCCGGTGCTGAGGTCGCGCACGAAGCCCTGGTCGATCTTCACGGTGTCGATCGGGAAGCGCTTGAGGTAATTGAGCGACGAGTAGCCGGTGCCGAAGTCGTCGATGGAGATGCGGATGCCCATCTCCTTCAGCCGTTTCATGATCGACAGCGACAGCTCGGCGTTCTGCATGGCGGTCGTTTCCGTGATCTCGAGATCGAGGTGATCGGCGGGGAATGACGTCTCGGTCAGCACACGCTCGATCATCGCGGTGAGGTCGCGCTGCTGGAACTGCCGGGGCGAGAGATTGACGGCGATGCGCAGCGCGGCATGGCCGGCGTCGTGCCACATCTTCATCTGCCTGCACGCCGTGCGCAGCACCCACTCCCCCATCGGGATGATGAGCCGCGTCTCCTCGGCGATGGGGATGAACTCGTCGGGCGGCATGATGCCGAAGTCGGGATGATTCCAGCGGATCAGCGCCTCGGCGCCGACGACGCGGCCCGTCGCCAGCTCGATCATCGGCTGATAGTGGACGACGAACTCCTGCCGTTCGAAGGCGTGATGGAGACTGTTCTCCAGCGACAGCCGCTCCGCCGCCCCTTCGATCGCCGCCGCGGTGACGAACTGATAGTTGTTCCGCCCCGCCTCCTTCGCGCGGTACATGGCGCGATCGGCGTTCTTGAGCAGCGTCTCCGCGTCCGAGCCATCCTCGGGGAACATGGAGATGCCGATCGAGGTGGTGACGAAAAGCTCGTGACGATCGACGTCGAGCGGCTGCCCGATCGAGTCGAGCACTTTCTGCGCGACGGTGGCCGCGGCGCGGCGATCGCCGATGTCGCTGAGCAGGATGGTGAACTCGTCGCCGCCCATGCGCGCGACGGTGTCCTCGGCGCGCACGCAGTTGACGAGCCGGTCGGCCACCCGCTGCAGCAGTCCGTCGCCGACCGTGTGCCCGAGGGTGTCGTTGACCAGCTTGAATTGATCGAGGTCGAGGAACATCACGGCTGAGAGACGTCCGCTCCGTTTCGCGTGCGCGAGGGCGATGGTGATGCGGTCGCGGAACAGCAGGCGGTTCGGCAATCCGGTCAGCGCGTCGTGATACGCCTGCCACTCGATCTGCTCGTGCGCGGTCTTGCGATCGGTGACGTCGATGATCGTCCCTTCGATGATTTCCGACTCGCCGCGCGCCGGCCCTTCGAGCAGCGCGACGTTCTCCAGCACCCAGACCGGGCGGCCGTCGCGGCGCTTCATCCGCATCTCGATGTTCGTCAGCGAGCGCTGCTCGCGCAGCTTCGCCAGGTAGCGCTCGCGGTCGCCGGCGTCGAAATAGAGATCGAGCGCCGCGGCGTCGATCAGCTCCTCGCGACGCTCGTAGCCGAAGATGCGCGCCATCGCGTCGTTGCACTCGAGGATCTTGCCGTCGAACGTGCTGCGGAAGACGCCCGCGAGGTTGCGCTCGAAGAGCAGGCGGAAGCGCGCCTCGTTCGACTTCCGCTCCGTGACGTCGCGCGCGATCCCCTGCACGCCGATCTTGCGGCCGTCGCGGAAGACGAGGCGCGTGTTCACCTCGACCGGAATGCGCCGCCCGTCCTTGGCCAGGATGTCGATCTCGTACGACGCGGCGTTCGTCTCCCCCTCGATCCTGCGCAGATCGTCGGGTGAGATGAGCTGCTGGATGTTCATCGACAGCACGTCATCGAGCGAATAGCCGGTGGCGCGCAGCCCGGCGAGATTCATCGACGTGATGCGGCCGTCGAGGTCGTGCGTGTAGACGATGTCGTTCGCGTTCTCGAACAGATCGCGATAGCGCATCTCGCTCTGGCGCAGCGATTCCTCGAATGCCTTGCGCTCGGAGATGTCGCGCGCCACGACCTGGATCGCCGGCTTGCCGTCGACCTGGAAGGAGATCGCCGCGACCTCGACGTCGATCGGCGTGCCATCGAGCCGGAGGAACTTCTCCTCGATCAGCGGGACCTCGCGTCCGCGCGACAACACCTTGAGCCGGCTGCGCACGGTAGTGCGGAAGTCGGGATGGACGAGCTTCATGATGTCGCCGCCGACCAGCTCCTCGGCACTCGACGCGCCGACCAGCTTCACGGCGGCGGTATTGACGAAGATCAGCTTGCCGTCCTGATGCACGAAGACGGCGTCGGGACTGAGCTCGACGACGTTGCGATAGCGCTCCTCGCTCTCGCGCAGCAGCTCCTCGGCGCGCTGGCGCTCGGTCACATCCTGCGCGATGACGAGACGCGAGCGGCGCTCGGTGAAGAGCAGCTCGAACGACGTGATCTCGACGTCGATCAGCGAACCGTCCTTGCGGCGATGGCGGCCGTCGACCTCGACGCCGCTCAGGCGCATGCCGAGGAACTCCTCGCGCGTGTAGCCGTAATGGCGGATCGCCGCGTCGTTCACGGCGATGAAGCGAAGCGAGTCGATCTCGTAGACCCACATCGGCAGCGGGTTCGCGTCGAAGAGCGTGCGGTAGCGCGTCTCGCTGTCGCGCAGCGCCTCTTCCGCGCGCTTGCGCTCGGTGAAGTCGGCGGCGACGTAGATCGCGGCGAGCGGCGTGCCGTCGGCTTCGCGGACGAACGACGACTGCGCGAGGACGTCGAGCGCCGAGCCGCTCGCAGTGCGCCAGAGCATCGTCTGTTCGAGCACGCCGCTGCTGGCGAGGATCTGCGCGGTGTTCGTGTTGTCGTTCCGATGCACGACGTCGCGGATGTGCAGGCCGATCATCGTCGACGCGTCGTAGCCGAGCATCGTGCCGGCGGCGCGGTTCACGACGCGGATCTTTCCCTCCATGTCGACGACGAGCACGGCGCTCTTCATCGTCTCGAGGATCTGGCCCGCGGCGAACTCCGGCGTGAGATCGACGAGCTGGAAACGCCACACCGCGCTCGCCGAGACGATGGAGAACGCGAGGATCGCCATGTAGCCGACCGGATACATGTCGATGCCGATGGAGGGAAGGACGTCGACGAGGGCGAGCGAGCCGAGGGCGAAGGCGATGAGGATCAGACCGGCGCGCTCGCGCTCTTCGCCTTCCGCGCTGCGGCGCGCGCGCCAGAGGAGGCGCATCGCGGCAAAGAGGATGACGCCGTAGACCGCGGCCCAGGCGAAGTTGTACGCCGGACCGCGTGCGTACCAGCCCCACGCGTAGTGCTGCACCATCGGTACGACGAGCGGCGTCGCCGCGCCGAGGAGCGAGATGGCGGTGCAGAAGAACCAGCAGAGCGCCGTCCAGCCGCGCATCTCGCGGCGGTTGTTCGTGTAGACGGCGACGAAGTGAAATGCGGCGGCCGGGATGAAGGAGGCCATCAGATGTCCGGCCCGCGCCCAGATGATCGCGACGTCGTCGGTGCGCGACGCATACATCAGCGCGAAGCTGCCGAGCCAGCCGGCACATGCGGCGGAGGTGGCGCAGAAGAGCGCGCCGGCAAGCGCGGCGCGCGCGCGGATCAGGACGACGATGCCGAGGGTGAAGGCGGCGATGGCGGTGAATGCGGTTGCGAACGCGAGCGCGTTCGGCGTGTAGCTACCGCGCGTGAGGATCAGGTGGATGACCGACACGCGGCAGTTTAACCGGTAATCGCACGCCGTTACTCGTAGTCGCGATTCTTGAAATACCCGCCGCGCTTCGCGCCGTCCGGCGTCGACGTCACCTTCCGCACCGGTTGCTCCGATTCGGCGATCGGCTCGGCGCGTCCCGGCGGGTCGGCTTCGCCCGGCTGAACGGCGACGGCCTCGACTTCATCTGCCTTGCCTTCCGGCGCGCGGTTCACGGTCTGGCCTGTCTTGCCGGTCAACCACTCGCCCTGACTGCCGTAGCTCTGCGGTTCGTTTTTCATACTGTCGTGCGATGCAAGTTCACGGCCGATATCGGCATAGCATTACTTCCGCCAAAGAATCTATAAGTCATTCAATTCTAACGACTTACGCTACAATCCGTCTCATTCCCAACAATCGAGAGGGCACGTTCCGATGAACTTCGACCGGGCCACTGTGCACTACCCCGACGGCCGCGTGACGGTCATGACACCGCCTGAGTTTTACGCCATCCCGCTCGGCGAGCGGATCGAGCTGCTGACCGGCGGCCGGCTCCGCTTCGAAAAAGACGAACGTCCGATCTCGCCGATCGAAGCGCTGAGGAGAGCATGAGCCGCCGCCACGTCATCAGCGCCGTGCTCGTGGTCGCCGGCCTGCTCTGGGCGGGGACGGTCGGGGCGATGTTTCGCGCGGTGCGCCGCTTCGAGACCACGCCGGGACGCGCGGCCGCGGCGCATGCGTCGTGGCCCGCGGCGAGCACGATTGCGCGCCCCGAGGGGGCGTGGACTCTGCTCACGCTGATTCATCCGCATTGCTCATGCAGCCGCGCCTCGGTCGAAGAGCTGCAGGCGATCCTGGAGAAAGCGCCGCCGTCGGTCCGCTCGATCGTCCTGGTCTACCGGCCGTCGGAGTTCTCGCCGAAATGGCAGGACACCGACGTCGTGCAGGCCGCGCGTCGGCTGCCGCGCACGCGCGTGATCACCGATCTCGATGCGCGCGAGGCCCGCCTCTTCGGCGGCTTCACATCAGGACAGACATTTCTTTACGACGGCGACGGGCAGCTTCGTTTTTCCGGCGGCGTGACCGCGCTGCGGGGACACGCGGGACAGAACAGCGGCGTCGCTGCCGTCGTGCGAATCGCGAAATCAGGAGTGGGCAGAGGATCACATCCGGTGTTCGGCTGCGCCATCGTCAGCCATTCGGAAGGAGCGCGAAAATGAGCAGCATCATCAGCAGTGAAGTGAGCCCCGAGGTCGCCGAGCGCGCGGATGATCTGCGCGCGTCGCGCCTGTATGCCCGCCGCGCCCGCGTCGACCGCATGTTCGCCGTGCTCCTCGCGGTGCAGTACGTCGCCGGCATCATCGGCGCGTTCACCGTCTCGCCGTACGCGTGGGAAGGAAAGACGCACGCCATCCACATGCATGTCTGGATCGCGGTGATCGGCGGCGCGGGCATCGCCATCCTGCCGATCCTGATGGCGATCTTCCGCCCCGGCACAGTGCTCACGCGTCACGTGATCGCGGCGTCGCAGATGCTCTCCTCGGCGCTGCTGATCCACCTCACCGGCGGCCGGATCGAGACGCACTTCCACGTCTTCGGCTCGCTCGCCTTCCTGGCGTTCTATCTCGACTGGCAGGTGCTGATCACCGCGACGGTGATCGTCGCCGCCGACCACTTCCTGCGCGGCATCTTCTGGCCGGAGTCGGTCTACGGCGTCGCGAACCCGGAGTGGTGGCGCTTCCTCGAGCACGCCGGCTGGGTGGCGTTCGAGGATGTCTTCCTGATCTGGTCGTGCGTGCTCGGGAAACGCGAGATCGAATCATCCGCGCTGCGCGAGGCGCAGATCGAGCAGCTCTCGGAACAGGAGCAGCTCAAGACCGCCGCGCTGCAGATGGCGCTCGCGGAGATGCAGGCGGCAAGTTAAGCCGTTGGGGTCAGGTCTGGAAACTTAACTTAACGCTCCACCTGCCGCCCGTTAAGTTAAGTTTCCAGACCTGACCCCAACTCACCACCCTCTCACCGGCTTCCACTCATCGACTACCGCGCCGCGCTCGATGATGTGGAAGCGGTCGTACATCGCCGCGGTGAGGCACGAATGGTTCGGGATGATCCGGACCTTCGTGCCGACCGGCAGGTGGGCGATCCCTTCGAGCTTGCCGTGCTCCTGCGACAGCGCGGTCAACCGCACCGGCAGCGGCTGGAGATCAACGTCACAGACGATGCCGTAGCTGACGTCGGGGTCGATGTGGTCCGCGCCGAGGTCCTTCGACATGGCCAGCGCGCCGGCGTCGACGATCGCGGAGCGGCGCTCGGGATACGAGCCGACGACCGTCGCCAGCACCGAGACGGAGACGTCGTCGATGCGGCAGGAGCCGATCGCCGCCTGGAACGCATCGTAGAAAACGTAATTGCCGGGACGCACTTCATCGACCTCGGTGAACCGGTCGACGACCGAGGCGGTCGGCGTCGAGCCGACGCTGCGGATCAGCGGGGAGAGCTCTTCATCGAGCGCGCGGAATCGCGTCAGGCATCCCGTCTCCTCGGCGGCGATGCGGCTGACGTCATCGGCATTGCGCGCGTGGTACGAGTGGCCGGCATGCGTCAGCACGCCCTGAAACCGGATCACGGGCGAACGGAGCATCGCCCGCGCGAGCGCCACGCTGTCGGGACTGTCGGGGCTCACGCCGGCGCGGTGATAGCCGCAATCGATCTTCAGAAAGACGTCGAACGGGTGTCCACGCTCTTCTACCGCTCGTAGAACAGGCTCGCTGTCGATCAGGATGTTGAGCCGCTCCACGCGCGACGCCAGCTCCGCGGCGCGCCACAATTTCTCCGGCGCGATCGGCACCGCGTACGTGATGTCGCGGAATCCGGCGGTGGCGAAAAACTCCGCTTCAGCCAGCGTAGAGACGGTAATCGGCCCGAATCCGCCGCCGTGCTGCATGCGCGCGCCGTCGATCGTCTTGTGCGTTTTGACGTGCGGCCGGAAGATCACGCCCGAGTTGCGGGCCTTGTCGCGCATGCGGCTGCAGTTGTCGCGCATGCGGACGATGTCGACGAGAAACGCGGGCGTGGACAGCTCGGTTAGGATCGGCAAGGTGCGGAAGATTATCCACATCGACATGGATGCGTTCTACGCGTCGGTCGAACAACGCGACGATCCCTCGCTGAAAGGGAAGCCGGTGATCGTCGGCTGGCCGGGCGAGCGGAGCGTCGTCTGCGCGGCGTCGTACGAGGCGCGGAAGTTCGGCGTGCACTCCGCGATGCCAGCCACGCGCGCGATGCGGCTCTGTCCCCAGGCGGTCTTCATCCACCCGAGTTTCGAGAAGTACCGCGCGGTGTCGCGCGACATCCGGACGATCTTCGAGCGCCACACGCCGCTGGTCGAGCCGCTGTCGCTCGACGAGGCGTACCTCGACGTCACGCAGGAGCTGACCGGCATCCCGACGGCGACCGAAACGGCGGAAAAAATCCGCGGCGAGATCCGCGAGGAGACGCATCTGACCGCGTCCGCCGGCGTCGCGCCGAACAAGTTCCTGGCGAAGATCGCCTCCGACTGGCGCAAGCCGGACGGCTGCTTCGTGATCCGCCCGCATCAGGTCGAGCGCTTCCTGATGCCGCTCCCGGTGCGCAAAATCCCGGGCGTCGGCAAGGCGACGGAAAAGATCCTCCTGGAGATGAAGATCGAGACGGTCGGCGATCTCCATCAATTCACGCAGGAGCAGCTGGTCGAGCGCTTCGGCAAATGGGGAACGCGCTTGTGGGAGCTGGCGCGCGGCATCGACGAATCGCCGGTCGAGCCGTCGCGTCCGCGCAAGTCGTGGTCGAGCGAGGCGACGTTCCCGAAGGACATCCCGATCGACGAAGTGGCAAAGTGGGTCGACAGCGAAGCGCGGCATCTCTGGGAGACGCTGCAATCGAAGGGGATGAACGGACGCACGGTAACGGTCAAGCTGCGCACCGGCGACTTCCGCACCGCGACGCGGCAGCTGACGCCGGAGGCGGTTCCCGGCTCAGCGGACGACCTCGCGCGCATCGGCGTGGAGCTGCTCGGACGCTTCGCGTTCGCGGCGGATGCGAAGTATCGATTGGCGGGAATCGGCGTTTCGAATTTTGTCGACGAAGAAGCGGAGGCGACGTTGTTCGAAGCGTCTACAATGCCGCCGCCATGAACTTGCAACCCATCACCGTCGCGCAATTCGGTATCGGACCGATCGGCGCGGAAATCACCCGCCTCCTTCTCACCAAACCGTGGATCAAGCTCGTCGCCGCGGTCGACATCGACCCGGCGAAGATCGGACGCGACGTCGGCGACGTCGTCGGTCACGGCAAACCGGTCGGCGTCCTGGTCACGAAAGACCTCGAGGTCAAAGCAGACGTGGTCTGCCATTCGACCGGCTCGCGTCTGCGCGAGGTGTCGTCGCAGCTGAAGATGCTGCTCGAGCGCGGCGCGCATGTCGTCTCGACGTGCGAGGAGCTGTCGTTTCCGCTCGACCACGACGTCCGCGCCGAGCTGCAGCACGCCGCGCGCGCGAACAACGTCACGCTCCTCGGCACCGGCGTGAATCCCGGCTTCGTCATGGACAAGTTGCCGCTGACCGTGACGTCGGTCTGCCAGCGCGTCGACTCCGTGCAGATCATCCGCATCCAGAACGCCTCGACGCGCCGCGAGCCGCTGCAGCGCAAAGTCGGCGCCGGAATGACGGTCGAGGAGTTCCGCGCCGCCGTCGACGCCGGCAAGATCAAGCACATGGGCCTGCGGGAGTCGCTGATGCTCGTCGGCAACGGCCTCGGCGTCGAGTTCGAGAGCGTCACCGACGAGGTGATCGAGCCGATCGTCGCGCAGCGCGAGATCGTCACGCAGTACCTGCGCGTCGAGCCCGGCCAGGTCGCCGGCGTGCATCAGACGATCGAAGGGCGCGGACGGATCCCCATCTCGCTCGAGCTGCGGATGTACGTCGGCGCCGAGGACATCGCGGCCGACCGCGTGATCGTGAAAGGTATCCCGGATGTGGAGATGGAGATCAAAGGCGGCGTCCACGGCGACCGCGCCACCGCGGCGATGGTCGTGAACTCGATCCCGCGCATCGTCAGCGCCCGGCCGGGCGTGCTGACGATGGACGACATTCCGATCAGCTTCAGGTAGGCCGGGTAGGGATTCCGGTCAACGCGCACTCTCCCCCATCAGAGAGATGGAGGAGCTTCTCCAGATTGCGGTGCGCGCGGTGAGCATGTCCGCGGTCCGTGACGTGCTTGGAGCGATCGGAGAGAAAACCGGTTCGGACGTTTGCATCCTGTGGCGCAGCGTCCCGCGCGACGCCGACGAGCCCGAGGAGCTGTTCGTAGCCGCCGATTGGTCGCGAGACGAACACGCAAACCTCAACCATTCGCTCCCCATGAACGGCTCGGTGACCGGAAGGGCGATCCGCGAGCATCGGACACAGATCGTCTCAAAGCTGCGGGCGCCGGACCGCGATGACTTTCTCACTCGTGCGGGCATGACCGGGATGTACGCGATTCCGATCACGTTTCCCGACGGCGTGAAAGGAGCGCTGAATCTCTACAGTCGTGAAAGCCGGCGTGCATGGGAAGACATTGAGGACTACGGAAGCATCGTCCCTGCGCTGTTGAGCATCATTCACGACCAGGTCAGCTTGCGCATTCTGCGGGGGCTCGAACCACTCCTCGGCAGTGTCGGCCGGTCTGTCCCTTCCGGCATGTCGTTGTTCGAGCACATCCACTCCGCGATCAGCGATGTGTGCCGGGAGATCGCGCTGACGTTGAACTGTCTCGAAGTGAGCATCTTTCTCGAAGACGCCGCTTCGCGCACATACCGTCTCGCTGGTACGGCGTATCCGCAGCTCGCGAGTCGAACGTCATACACTGCTTCGGAGGACGACGGGCTGACCGGCTGGAGCCTTGCGCATCCCGAGGCGAAGGTTCTCCTCTTCGACTTGCGACGCCTGGAAGAGTCCGCGGCGCGTTATCCAGGCCTCCGAACCGTCAGCTCCCTTCTGACGCTCAGGATCGATGACGAGCTCGCTCCCCTCAGTTTCATGAGCGCCCCCATCCTCGACGGCTCGGCAGTCGTCGGACTGATCCGTTGCAGCGTCGGCCGGGGACCGGTCTTCTTCGACGAACGTCAGCGTTCGCTGCTCGAACAGGTCGCGGCACGGATCGCGCCGGTCTGGGCGGCCATGGTGCGGAACCGATCTCTCGAATCGGCCGTGCGGAACTTCCGTCATCTCAACAGCCTCGCGCACGAAGAGCTGATGAACCCCAGGCCCGATCAGAAACGGATTCTGTCGGAGGCATTGCGGATCATGACTGACGTCGTGCCGGGAGCAGAGACGTTGGACGTTCGACTGCTGAGTGCCGACGGACGCCAATTGGAATTCGCGGCTCTCATCGGCCAGGAGTGGGCCTCGGGAACGACGGACGAACAGGAAGCGCGGCAACGGCGCGTTTTTCCCGTCGACAACGAGACACCACGATCCTCCGGCGCGCTGGTCGTTCGGACCGGGAAGACGCACGTCGTGGCCGATCCGCAGACCGACCTTCATCACGATGCGACGTTCCCATCCACCAAGCGGATGATCGTGGCTCCGCTGGCGCTCGGATCAGACGTATACGGCGTGCTCGATATCCGCAGCAGCGCCGCGCGTGATTTCCCGGACTTCGCCGTGGCGATGACCGAGCTGCTCGGCAGCCAGCTCGCGCTCTACCGCCAGCTGGCCGACCGCGTCGCGCAGTTGAGCGAAATGCGCCAGCGCGAAATTCAAATCTACGAAGGCCTCGGCCATGAGCTCAGGAGCCCGCTCATCATCGCCCATCGAACCATCACCGAGATGGTGCGGCGGGCGAAGGACTCCGACTTGAAATCACACACGCTCAGAGTCCGTGCCCTCCTCGGCCGTGCGACGCACGTGACATTCAGCCTGGGACTCATGACTCGGCTGGCACACGGCGACTCGATTCCGCTGTCGCCGGTCGCGATCAGCGGCAACGAATTGCTTCGCCTGATCAGGGAACTGACCCAGGACGCGTCGTATCTTGCGCGGGGCGAACAGCAGGACCACTTCGTGATCGACTCAGAAGCAATCGAGTCCATCTCTGTTCTACACGCCGACCGCGTTCTGCTCGAGCAGGCGCTTACGCAACTGCTCGACAACGCCTTCAAGTACAGCTTCAGCGACGCCGTTGTCACCGTGGGTGGTGGCTCTGTACGCCGCGGCAATTCCATTCGGATCTCGATCACGAATGTAGGCATCCCTCTCCGGCCAACGGACGTCGAGAGAACAGTCATACGGGGATGGCAATCCGACGAAGCACGCATGGTCAGCGGCTATGGATCGGGAATCGGCCTCTGGATCGTCGACAGCATCATGCGCGCCCATGGCGGCGCGGTCGAGGTGACTCCGACCGATCAGAAGGGGCGAACGACCGTGGCGCTACTGTTTCCGGAAGTCGAAAGGCGGGACGGTGTCCGCCGTCGGTAAGACCATTCGCATCGTCCTGGTGGAGGATCTCGCCGCTTCGGCGTCGAGCGTTCAGGAGCAGTTGCATGGTGCGTTCGCAGGCGTGGAGATCGACATCATCACGTGCGAATTCGATTTCCGTGACGCGCTATCGACGATGACTGCCCGCCCGCCGTCGCTCTTCATCATCGACATGATCCTGCCGTGGACCACGCCGCGGGTTCCGATGCCGGCACAGCCCGACGATGCAAGGGAACCGTATCGCGCCGGCGCACGCTGCATTCGCGCACTCCTCGGCCGGCCAGAGACGGCGAAGATCCCGATCCTTCTGCATTCCGCGGTGGAGTTCGCGGGCATCCCCGAGTTGAAAGGCATGCCCCATCACATCATGCAGGCGCGCAAAGGATCGGACCTGCCGGGCATCATCCGCTCGGTGCTGCAGCCGACCATGAACGTGCCCGGCTCTCGCCGCGTGTTCGTCGTTCATGGCCACGACCGCGACATCCGCGAAGCCGTGATCGACCTGTTGAAACGCCTCGATCTGGTCCCGGTCGTGATCGCTGACAGAGTGGCCAAAGGGAAGACGTTCGTCGAATTGCTCGAACAGGCGAAGGTCGAATACGCCGTGGTCCTCCTGACGGCGGACGACGTCGGCCGCGCGAAGAGCGAGAAAAAGAACAGGTCGCGCGCACGGCAGAACGTCATCATGGAGCTCGGATTCTTCGTCGCCCGCCTCGGACGACATCGGGTTTGCAGCCTCTGGGAAGACGGCGTCGAAGTGCCGACGGACTATCAGGCCGTGAAATACGTCGAGCTCGACCTCGCGGGAACGTGGAAGCGACAGCTGGCGGACGAGATCAACGCCGCCGATATCCCGGTCGACATTTCGCGTGTTTCGTGAGTCCGGAACTGCTGTCTCATGAACGAGGCGCGCGCCGCATCATCGCCAACCCCAGCGCGATCACGCCGGCGGCGGCCCACACCGCGATCCACGCCACCGGCCACGAGCGCATCCAGTTCAACATCGCCAGCGTCAGGGCCCAGAGCCCGTAGACGAGCAGGAACATCGTGCGGTGGCGGCGATCGTCGTCGATGCCGGCGGCGATCGATCCGCCGAGGATGAGGAGGGGGAGGACACCGAGAGCGATGTTGATGAGCGTGGGCATCGGTCTATCATCATCACAAACGAGGCTGACCATGCGCGCTTTTTTTCTGACGTGTGCATCGCTGATCTTCCCGGTCTTCGCCGCGGCGATGGCCGTGCCGTGCGAGTCGCTCGACGGCACGATGCGCGAGTGCCGCGTCGGTTCGAGCGGCGTGATTCGCCTGACGTACGAGCTGAGCGACAACCGCTGCATCGAGGGAGTGACGTGGGGCACGCGCATGGCGGGCGTCGTCTACGTCACGCGCGGCTGCCGCGCGATGTTCACCACCGACGATTCGTTCGGCAGCGGACCGCGCGGCGCCAACCGCGTGATCTGCGAGTCGGTGACCGGCGCGTACACGATCTGTCCCGCGAGCACCTCGGCCGGTGTCGCGCTGTCGCGTCAGCTGAGCATGAGCCCGTGCGTCGAGGAATCGACGTGGGGCTTCGAGCGCGAAAAGAATCAGATCTGGGTCGACGAAGGCTGTCGCGGTGAATTCATCCTCGGGCCGGCCGTGCAGGCTCCTCCCCCGCCGGCGCTCAGCGGCGTCGTGGTCTGCCAGTCGATGGACGGACGACGCGTGGAGTGCAAGGCCGACACGTCGGCCGGCGCGCAGATCATCCGCTCGTTCAACGAGATTCGCTGCGGCTACGGACAGGACTGGGGCTACGACCGGAAAGGGATCTGGGTGTCGAACGGATGCCGCGCCGCGTTCGCGGTGCGCGGCAGTGCGCGCACGACCGTGGTGAGCATCACGTGCGAGTCGGCCGACGGCGCGCGCAATGTCTGCGGCGCGGAGACGCACTTCGGCGTCGCGCTGGTGCGTCAGATGAGCGAGAGCGCGTGCGTGCTCAACGAGTCGTGGGGCTTCGACCGCGACGGCATCTGGGTCTCCAACGGCTGCCGCGCGCAGTTCGCCCTCGGCGGGTATCGGCTGCCGTCCGACGTCGTGCCGCCGGCGTCGACGAAAGTGATCTGCGACTCGCTCGACGGCAAGAAGAACGTCTGCGCCGCAGACACCACGCGCGGCGTCGGCCTGATCCGCCAGATCGGCGACGTCGATTGCGTGCTCAATCGGACGTGGGGCTACACGGACGATTCGATCTGGGTGTCCGAGGGGTGTAACGCGGAGTTTGCGGTCGGGCGGTAACCGCGTCGTCGCGCGCGGCGTCTCATCATCATGAGCGCCGCTGCATTCGTCCTTCTGCTCGCGATCACCAACCCTGCGATCGACATGGACGGCTACCTCCGCGTGGCCACGGAAGCGGCGGCGTACCGGCAGTCGCATCGCGTCACCGAAGAGGAGTTCCTCCGGATGAGCGCGGAGCCGGGGACGATCGTCCTCGACGCGCGCAGCCGCGAGAAGTTCGTGCTGATGCACATCAAAGGCGCGGTGAACCTCAGCTTCCCCGACATCTCGATCGCGTCGCTCGACGAGCTGCTCCCCGACAAAGAGACGCGGATCCTCATCTACTGCAACAACAACTTCCGCAACGAGGAGTTGGCGTTCCCGGGCAAGGCGGCGCGCGCGTCGCTGAATCTGTCGACCTACATCGCGCTCTACAGCTACGGCTATCGGAACGTGTACGAGCTCGGGCCGCTGCTCGATGTCCACACGACGAAGTTGCCGCTGGAAGGCTCGCTACTGCTTCGTCGCGACCAGCAGTAGCCCCGGCCCGAACGGGATCCACGAGAAGAGATGATCGATCGCGAAGAGCGCGCGGACGAACGCGACGAGCAGTCGCGAGCGGCCGGCGCGCTGGATGGAGCCGAGCATCGCGTCGTCGTTGATCTTCAATCGCGCGCGGCGCCGGTTCATCGGACGCAGGAAGAGGATGTCGTACGTGAGCGCCACCGGAAATCCCCAGTAGCGCGCTTTGGCCACGGTCAGCCCCGCCGTTTGAAAGAGCGACCGCAATTGATCGCGGGAGTAGCGGCGGCGATGCTCGTAGTAGACATCCGACGAGCTCCAGAGACTCATCAGCGCGGGAACGGTCGTCACGCAGACGCCCTCGTCGCGCAGGACGCGGCGGATCTCCTCTGCCGCGGCGGCGTCCCCCTCGAGATGCTCGAGCGTCTCGCCCGAGGTGAGGCCGTCGAACGCGCTGTCGCGAAACGGCATGCGCGTCATGTCGCCGACGATCACCGGGAGGTTCATCGTCTTTTTCACATGCAGCGCGGCTTCGAACGAATAGTCGATGCCGGTCACCTTGTAACCGCGCTGCTGCATGCGGAGGGCGAGGGTGCCGAGCCCGACCGCGCCGTCGAGAATGCGCGAGCCAACCGGGAGGCGGGTCACCTCATGGACGATGCGCGCCAGGCGGTGCGCATGCAGCGGCCCGAACATCTCGGGCTGCGTTCCCCATTCGTGAGTTGCGGTCATCGTCGGCACCGGGAATCTATAACAGGCATCTCGTGTAGACTAACCAAATGTCTCAACGCATTCTTTTGATCGGTCCGCCATGGGGCGACGTTTACGGTAACTTCAAGCATGTAGCGAAGGTAGGCGTTTTCTACCCGCCGCTCGGACTCTGTTATTTGAAGAGCCCTCTGAAGGCCGCCGGCTACGACGTTCGCGTCCTCGACGGCGAGGCTTCCGGCCTCTCCCTTTCCCAGATTCTCTCCGTCGTCGGCGACTACAAGCCCGACATCGTCGGCATCCAGGCCGTCTCCCCGCTGTGGGAGACCGCGAAGCTGCTGGCCCGCGCGATCAAGGAAAGCTATCCGCACACCGTCACCATCGCCGGCGGTCCGCATGTCACGCTGACCGCGGTCGAGTCGATGTCCGAAGCGCCGTGGTTCGACTACGCCGTTCTTTCCGAGTCGGAAGACGGCATGCGCGAGCTGGTCGAGGCGGTCACGCGCGGCGAATCGAGCGACGTGGAGAAAGTGGGCGGCATCATCTACCGCTCGGCGAGCGGCGAGATCCGCAGGACGCAGCCGCGCACGCTGCGGCCCGACGTCGATCACCTGCTCTTCCCCGACCGCGCCGATCTCGATCACAGCAAGTACCTCTTCAGCGTGCCGGGCGCCGGCATCCGCCGCTTCACCACGATCATCACGTCGCGCGGCTGCCCGTACAACTGCACCTTCTGTACGGAGCCGCTGATGTACGGGCGGACGACGCGCTTCCGCTCGGCGCAGAACGTCGTCGACGAGGTGCAGGACTTTCACGATCGCCACAACATCAATCACTTCATCTTCGTCGACGACACGCTCACCACGCGCAAGGAACGCATCATGGAGATGTGCGCCCAGCTGAAGGAGCGGAAGCTCGACATCACTTGGGAAGGCTGGACGCACGTCAACACCGTGACGCCCGACCTCCTCGTGGAGATGCACGACGCCGGACTGCGCCGCCTCTCGTTCGGCATCGAGTCGGGCAACGCCGAAGTGCTCCATTCGCTGAAAAAGAACTCGACCCTCCCGCGCATCCGCGAGGCCTACAAGTGGGCCAAGCAAGCCGGGATCGAAACGCGCGGCTCCGTGATCCTCGGGCTCCCGGGCGACACGCGCGCGTCGGCGCAGGAAACGATCGACTTCGTCGTCGGCCTCAAGGAATGCGACCACGCCTACTTCAACATCGCCATGCCGTATCCCGGCACGGAGATCCGCCGCCAGGCGCTGGCGGGCGAGGCGGGCGTGCGGCTGCTGACCGAGGAGTATTCGGAGCTGCGCAGGCAGGGGCAGAAAGTCGTGATGGAGGTCAATGACCTCGACACGAAGGCGCTCCTCCAGCTGCAGCGCCAGGCGTACCTCCGCTTCTGGCTCACGCCGCGGCGCGTCTGGTACAACGTCGTCCGCTCCGGCTTCAAGGCGGCGCTGCAGAACGGCTGGGCGTTCTTCCGCTCGTTCGTCATGCCGTCGCGCAACGGACGGATCCGGTTTCTCTCCGAGATCACCGACATTTACGAGGCCGTGTCCGGCCGCGCATGGTCGGCGGCGGAGAAGAACAAAGCGGCGTAGCCGCAGTCATCCCCTCGCGGACCGGATTCATGTGAGCCATGGACACATGAATCCGATCCATGGATGGGATTCATCCGGCCGCCGATGGCATTCATCCCACGCGGCATGGCATTGATGTGAGCCCTGGACACATGAATGCCATCCGGGATGGGATTCATGCGACGGCGCATGGCATTCATCCCATGCGGCGTGGCATTCATGTGAGCCCTGGACACATGAATGCGATCACGTGTCACATGAATGCGATCGGGCGACGCGCGGCTTTACCGGTACCGCACATCGAGCACCTTGCGCACGACATCCTTCGCCACGTCGGGCAGATTCTGCACCCGCGTGAGGATGTCGTTGAAGGTATGCGACTCGCCGCCGTACTTGAAGCACTCGCCGCAGCGCGGGAGCTGCGAAAAATCGCGCGCCTCGAACGCCGCCTTCATCTGCACCATGCGGTCGCTCTCGACGATCTCGCGCAGTGAATGCGTCTTGAGATCGCCCAGGACCTGATCGCCGTGCGCGTCGTAGCAGCAGTGCGTGACGCGGCCGTCGGCGAAGATGACGACCCAGGTGAAGAACGCCCCCTGCACGCATCCGTAGAACTTGCCGTGCAGGTCGGTCTCCTCGTTGACGTCGAGCGCCTCGCACGTCCGCTCGATGACGCGCGCGTTCGGATAGCGCTTCAGCTCGAAGAGCTTGCGGAAGTCGTCGACGGTCTCGCTCAGCGTCAGGCGCGACCGCATCTTCTGGATCTCGACGCGGATCGGATGTCCCTTCGCCTGCGCCAGGAACTTGCGCGTGAGGTCGACGAGCAGATCGAAATCGCCGCCGGTACGGAGATGCGGATAAACCTCGGGCTGGATCGAATCGACGCAGATACGCAGCCGCTTGAGCGGCGACGCGAGCAGCTTCGCCCCGACCGCCTCGGTCAGCACGAGTCCGTTCGTCGAGACGCTCGCCTCGGGGAACAGACGGATCGCGTCGTCGATCCGCGCGTAGAGGAGCGGCTCCCCCATCTCGTGCAGCCACTTGAGTTTGAGCCCGAGACCGTGGATCTCGCGCTCGGCCTTCTCGACCAGCGGCCACGCCATGTCCTCGTACGGACGCCGCAGCACCGGCAGCGGACACATCCCGCAGCGCAGGTTGCACTTCGAGGTCAGCTCGAGGCCGACTTTGATTCGGCGCGGAATGACGGTCATCGGTCCACCAATCGTTCGAACACCTTAGCGTATTCCGACCACGAATACCTGCGGGCGGACTCCGCCGCGCGTCGCTCCATCGAGGCGCGATCGCGCGTGGTGAAGAACTCGTCGACCGCGCGCGCGAGGTCGTGCGGATCTTCCGGCTCGATCAGCATGCCGTTCGTGTCGTCGATGATCTCCGGCAGTCCGCCGACGCGCGTGGCGATGACCGGACGCGCGAAGTGGAATGCCGTCAGCGCGACGCCGCTCTGCGCCTCGGCGCGATACGGCGCGATGACGACGTCGCACGCCGCGAAGTAGGTCGCGATCTCGTCGTCCGGGATGTAGCGGAACTCGAGCCGCACGTTCTTCGACGCCAGCGCGCGGTATTCATCCGCCAGGTTCCACCACGCCTCCCCCGCCGCGAGCAGCAGCACGTCGTCATGCAGCTCGCGCCACGCCTGGAGCGCGATGTCGAGTCCCTTGAACGGCCGCATGTGTCCGAAGAAGAGCGCGACGTGCTTCGCCTCGATGCCGAGCGTCTGCCGCGCCTCTTCGCGCGACGGGATCGCGCCGCCGAGCTCGTGCACCGGGAGGAACGTCTTGATCACATGCTTGCCGCGCGAGCGTTTCCACGCCTCTGCGGCCTCGTGGCGCGCGTGCGCGACGAGCGCGTCGGCGCGGCGCAGCACGAGATTCGTCATCGCCCGCTTCCACCACGCCGGCTCCTTGTCGCCGACGTTATGGCACTGCAGGATGACGCGCGTGTCCCAGTCGAGCAGCGCCATCATCACGCGCGTCGGCAGCACCCATACCCAGATGTAGAGCACGAAGATGACGTGGTCGTACTTGCGCAGGCGCCAGCCCGCGCGCAGCCACGTCAGCGGATTGACGAGATCGAGGATGAACGCCGCTTTCGCGCGCGGCAGCGACGTGTCGACATCGCTCGCGCCGCCGGGATAGAAGCGGGTCGGGTACTGGCGCGAGAACGAGATGACGTCCGCGCCGAGCTCCTCGGCCAGGCGCGTCGTGCAGTACGCGACGCCGGAGCGATACGGGAAGACCGGCCCGACGATGGCAACGCGGGTCCTTCGTCCTTCTCCCCCGCGTGCGGGGGAGAAGGTGCCGTAGGCGGATGAGGGGGACTCGTTCGCCAATGACACGCCCCTCACCCGCCTGCGGCACCCTCTCCCCGCAGCGCGGGGCGAGGGGGTGAGGTGAGGAAATTCACGACCGTCGAGGCGAAGTACGCCCCCCACGTCCTCGGATCGAAGACGAGCGATGACGACATGAAGCAGGAGTGTGTGCAGTGGCACTCCTTGGCGCGGATCGACGCGCGTTGCGCGTCGGCGGCCTCGGAGAACCAGAGCTTGTTGAAGTCGAATTCATGATCGCGGACGTTGCCCACCGCGTCGCGCAGCTCGCACATCCGCACCTCGCCGCGCGCGTCGAGCACGCCCGACACGCGGCCGGCGTGACACGGCCGCACCTGCGTCTGCTGCTCGAGTACCGCCAGCTCCATCCGCCGCGAATAGACCTTCACGAACTTCAGGAAGCTGTCGTAATTCGGATACGTGTCCCAGTACGCCTCGAGCTTCGGCAGCAGCTCGCGGTAGCGCTCCGTGCTGATCGGCTGGATGTTCTTGTCCGGCTGATCGCCGCGCAGCATCTCGAACGAATGGAACGAGACGGCGGGGAAATCGCGCTTCACGCCGGCGCACAGCTCGTCGAGATCGTCTGCATTGAAGGTGCACAAGCATGTGTGCACGTTGACGGTGAGGTTCGCGTAGCGCTCGCGCAGTGCGATGAGCGCGGCGTACGTCTTCTTCGCCTTCTCGTAGTTGCCCGGAACGCCACGGATCCAGTCGTGCTTCTCGCCGATGTGATCGATGGAAAGGTTGACCACGATCTGCGTGTCGGGGCAGCGCTGCAGCGTCGCCTCGGTCGACTTCGCGATCAGATCGCTGGCGATCGCACCGGTCGGGATGGTGATCTGCTTGACGTGATTCTTCTTCGACAGCGTCTCGCACACCTCGGGGAGATCGCGCCGCAGGAACGGCTCACCGCCGCTCATGACGATGAAGAGCAGGTCGCCGAGGGAGGCGAAGGTCTTCTGCAGCTCATCGAGGGAGAGCTCGTGCTCTTTGTTCTTGCGCAACTGCTCCCAATTGAAGCAGGTGCGGCAGAACGAATTGCAGTCGTAGGTCAGCCCGACGATCAGGTAGACCGGCTTCATCCCCCGCTTGTCGACGAGGAAACGAAGGTATTGGAGTTTGTCGGTGAACTTCATGCGAGTCGGCGCAGTGTAGAACCTCTCATGAGTCCCCAACAAATCCCGGCGAAATATGTCGCGTGATGCGCGGCGAACGCGAGCGGGATCAACGGCCAGTAACGCACCGGCAATCGCGTGTCGCGCGTGCCGAGGATGAACGTCGCAATCACGTAGAGCGGCAGCGAGATCGGGAGCGTGATCAGGCCGATCACACCCGCGAGTAGAAACGCCTGCACCTTCGGCGGACGCGAGCCGCGCGTCCTCATCATCTCCCCCGTCTTCACGCGATAGCGCCAGCGCTGGCGGAGGTACGGGCCGGGAAAGGCGCGGCGTCGATGGAAGACGCGCACCGCATCTGAATAGACGACGTGCGGCAGCAGCCCTTCGATCAGCGCGGTGTCTTCGCCGATGTAGCCGATCGATTCGTCAAATCCCTTGAACGCCTCGCGGCGGACGAAGAGATTCACCAGCGCGATGTCGCTCGCATGCTGCACGGCGAACGTGCCGCGGCGGTTCTCGTGCGCGGCGACGCCGCTGCCGATCCAGCGCGCGGCGAGCAGTGTGTCGGACACGAGCTCGGCGACCGGCGAGTCATCGGGCGCGGGATCGGGACCGCCGAGGGCGAGGACGTCGCGATGCGCGTCGAGGTAGGCGACGGCGTTCGCCAGCCAGTGCGGATCGGCCACCGCGTCGTCGTCGATGAAGGCGAGGATTTCGCCGCTCGACTCGGAAACTGCTCGATTTCTTCGAGTTGCGGGATTACGATTCGGCTCGACGACGTTTCGGACGCCGGCTCGCACGAGATCCTCGAGAGGCGCCGCCGATACCACGATCAATTCGAAGGGAAACGGCGTTTCCTGACGCAGAACAGACGCTACGGCGCGTTCCGCGTCGCCACCAACGCGCTCCACCGGCATGATGACGCTGACTTTCACTGCATGAAGCTTATCGTTCAAATACCCGCCTACAACGAAGAGGCGACGATCGCGGCCACGATCCGCGACATCCCGAAGAAGATCGACGGCATCACCTCGATCGAGACGCTGATCGTCGACGACGGCAGCACCGACAAGACCGCCGACGCCGCGCGCAAGGCCGGCGCGAATCACGTCGTGCAGCTGAAGACGCACCGCGGACTCTCATCCGCGTTCGTCGCCGGCATCGACGCCGCGCTGCGCCTCGGCGCCGACGTCATCGTCAACACCGACGCCGACAACCAGTACGTCGCGGCCGACATCGCGAAGCTCGTCGCGCCGATCGTGAAAGGCACGGCCGAGGTCGTGGTCGGCGATCGCGAAGTGTCGAAGTCGCCGCACATGTCGGCGTCCAAGAGGATGCTGCAGCGCCTCGGCAGCTGGACCGTCAGCCTCGCCTCCGGCATCGACGTCAACGACGTGACCAGCGGCTTCCGCGCGTTCTCGCGCGAGGCGGCGATGCGCATCAACGTCTTCAACCCGTTCACCTACACGCTGGAGACGATCATTCAATCAGGCAATCACAACCTCGGCGTGCAGTCGGTTGCGGTGCGCACCAACGCGCCGACGCGGCCGTCGCGCCTCTACCGCGGCATCGGGACGTACCTCCGCAAGTCGGTGGCGACGATCTTCCGCATCTCCACTGTTTATCGTCCACTCAAGACGTTCGCCTGGATCGGCGGCATCCTCATGCTCGCCGGCGTGCTGCTCGGACTGCGCTTCGTGTGGGATTTCCTGCAGGGCAATCGCGGCGGACACGTGCAGTCGCTGATCCTCTGCGCCGTCTTCCTCGTCACCGGTTTTCAGACCTGGCTCATCGCGCTCGTCGCCGATCTGATCGCCGTCAACCGCCGCCTCAGCGAGGACGTGCTGCTCCGTCTCAAGCGGATGGAGATGCCGCACGAGCAGCGCAAGCCGGCGCGTCGCGATCGCGAGCAGCGTCCGCAGCCGCAGCCACAACAGCAATCACAACCACAGCAACCGTCGCAACCGAAGCCCCAACGCGAGCCGGCAGCCAAACCGGAAACGCAGTGGGTCTGGCTGCTCGACGAGGACAAGCTGCAGGACCGCGCCCTCGCGGAGACGATCCCCGCGACCGAGCCCGAACCGGACCCGGAACCGGAGCCGCCGCGCGAAGGCGGCGGAGGCGGCAACAATCGCCGCCGTCGCCGCCGTCGCGGAGGCCCGAGACAGCATGCCGAATTGCCGGGCAATCGCGGTAAGCATGTCTCGGGGGAAAACGAATAGCGGTTACGGCTGCGGCTGATTCCAGATATCGGGATCGACCGGGATCTGTTGGCCCGGCTTCAAAATCCGAATTTCCGACCCGCCACCGACCGGCTCGAGATAAACCTCATAGGCATATGCCCGCGCGCCCTCGGTCCTTGGACCAGGACCGTTTGCGGTCCACAACGGGACGTCGTCGGGACCGGTCGTCGGCTCCGCCTCGCTGCCGCCGTCGGCGAGCCACGCGTCATTGAACACGATCGGCCTCGGTCTTTGGGTCGACCATTGCGTTCCCGGCACCAGGTTCTTCCAGACGATGACCTGATCGGTCCTGTAGATGTTGACGTCGTATGGAACGGCGACGTTGACTGCGTTGAGCGGATCCGGAAACAGGAAGACAAATTGAGCCATGACTACCCTCCTCATGCGGCACGACATTGGATGGTGGTTGAGTACTCGCCCGGGTTACGGCTGCGGCTGATTCCAGATGTCGGGATCGACCGCAATATCGTCACCGCGGCGATGCCCGCCCCGCAGATCGTCGGCTAGATCGAGCGGACTGGTCGAGTAGAAGAACGTGTACGAGCTCCCCACCGCGGAACCGGTGACCGGACCCGGTCCTTGACATGTGTAGATCCGGCGATCGAATTCATCCGGTCCCGGAGCCGGGCCGATCGGAGAGGGGTTGCTTCCCATCCAGCCCGGGGCGAATTGAATCGGCCCGTTGGTCTGCTTCTTCGACCAGCCGATGCCTTCGACGAGGATTTTCCAGACGATCGTCTGGTCATTCGTCCAGATGTTGGCGTCGTACACGTCCGCGATGATGTCGCCGTTGAGAGGATCCTGAATGATGAAGATGTTTTGTGGCATGACTACTCTCCTTCTGCCGCAACGCGGCTCTGTTTCACGATGTCGAGCAAATCCAGGGGCCGATAGCCGACAGCCGTGAGTCGTTGGAGCAGGGACGTAGCCTGATCCGCCTCCCCGAGACGGATCAGTGTTCGGGTCCAGGTGTCGATGAGCTGCGGATCGGTCGCGGTCCGCGCGACCGGCTCGATGATTCCTCGCGCTTCGCTCCATGAGCTCCGCGCCTCGTCCCGCCGGTGGAGTGCCGCCAGCGCGTCGCCGCGAAGCAGACGGGCATCCGCCGCATAGCGCGTCCACGCCGGTTCATTGCCGGGCAGCAGCCGCACAGCCTCCTCGGCTGCCGCGAGCGCGGAGCGCGCATCGCCCGACGCCAGGAGCACGTGCGCGTGCGTCGTTTCGACCACGGCGAGGTCTTTCCGCCACGACCGGCGCGTCGCGTCGATCGCAAGTAGTGAGCGCATCGTTTTCGCCGCGTCGCCCACCCATCTCGAGGCGCCGTGCAGATCGCCGCGGCGTCGCAGCAGATCGCCGACCCGCATGCGGGTCATGGCGAGATTGCGTGTCCAGTCGACGTTGCTCGGATCGAGGTCGTGCAGTTGCGCCTCGATCTCCTGTTCGGCGGTGCGTTGCGCGAAGGCATCGACGTCGTCGCCCATGAGCTCCGAGACGCCGCCGAGGTAGCTGTGACTCGTTGCCAGACGTTGCCGCCACTGCTTCTGCTGCGGATCTCGCACGAGGAGTCGCGAGAGGATCTCGAATTCGGCGATGAAATGAGCGCGTGCCTCCGACAGATCGCCGAGACGCTGCAACACGTATCCGATCTTGTTCAAGGTCCCGGCGAGGTCGGCCTGACGCTCGGCATCGGTCGGGGCGCCGAGAGCCATCGCCCGCTTCACCTCGAGCGTCGTTTGATAGTGCTGAAGCGCGCCGCGGAGATCGCCCTGCGCTTCGAGGATCGTCGCCACGGTGCTGTGGCCGTACGCGCGCTCGAGCTGGTATTTCTCGCTGCGCGGATCGCGCGACGCGAGCTGTTCGCCGACCCTCATGTAGGCGTTCAGATGCGCGAGCGCTTCCGTCATGTTGCCCTGCATCCGGAATGCATTGCCGAGCCAGTAGTGACTCGTCCCCACCGCGAGCATCGCCGCCGAATCATTCGGCGCGCGACTCGACGCCTCGCTCGAAAAAACCAGCGATCGCCGGAACGCGTTCATCGCATCGCCCATCTTTCCCTGCGCGATGCGCACTTCGCCGAGCTGGTTGAGCGCCTCGGAGCTGCGGAGCAACTCACCGACGTTCAGCGCTCGCGGATCGAGTGAGCCGGCGTATTCGAGCGCCTTCGTCGCGGTCGCGTCGAGGACGTCGAGTCTTCCCACCGGCTCGAGCTTCTTGCGCAGGTCGCCGACCATGAAGCCGATGAGGTCATCGGCTTGCGCGCGCCTGTGTCGGGCCTCGGTTTCCGCCGCTTTCGCCACCGCGCGCTCGTGGCGCAGGTCGAGCGTGTACTTCGTCGTGCCGAGGACCGCGATGGTGATGGCGGCGGCGATGAGTCCGTTGCGCAGGAGACGCTTCGGGCGCTCCACGATGAACTTCAATTTCGCCAGCGCGTCGACGGCAGTCGGTCGATCGGAGGGCGCGAGCTGCTTCAGCTGATTGATCAGGCCGACGATCTCGCGCTGCTTCCCGGTCACCGGCAGCGACTCGCCGATCGCCGCCTTCATCATCACTTCGGCGCCGCTCCATCCCTGCGGATACGGCTCCATGCCGGTGAAGAGCGTCTGCAGCACGAGGCCGAACGCGTACATGTCGCTGGCCGAGGTGAGCGTCTCGCCGCGCGCCTGCTCGGGACTCATGTAGAGCGGCGTGCCGACCGCGATGCCGACCGCTGTCGCCACCGCGGGCGCATCCATGAGATTCGGGAAGTTCCACGTCTTCTGCGTCTGCCGCGTATCGGAGACGAAGCTGTGCTCCGACTGCTCGCGCGAGTGCGTGCGCACCGCCTCGTGCTTTCCGGACGAGCGCTCCAGCCAGCGCGCCAGTCCGAAGTCGAGCACTTTCACCACGCCGGTCCGCGTGAGCATCACGTTGTCGGGCTTGAGATCGCGATGGATGATGCTGGCGCGGTGGGCGGCGACCAGCACGTCGGCGATCGACGTCGCGATGCGCAGTTGCTCCGCGCTGCTCAATCCCTCGCGGATGGCCTGCGTCAGCGTGCGGCCGTCGATCAGCTCGAGCACCAGGACGTCGACATCCGGCTCGTCATCGATCAGGTCGTAGATGCGGCAGATGTTCGGATGTTCGAGCTGCGACAGCGCATGCGCTTCGCGGATGAGTCGCGCACGAGCGTCGCGATCGCCGGGATGCCGATGCAGAACCTTCAGCGCCACACGTCGGCGAAGCTTCTCGTCGAATCCTTCGTAAACGTCGCCCATCCCCCCTTGTCCGAGGAAATGCTCGACGCGGATGTGCCGTATCCGGCGCCCGCCCAGGTGCATGCCGTTTGGGACCCTTCTTACTGAAGTATAGAGGGCATGCTACGCGCGTTTTACGCGTAGGCGTTGCAAAAATGCGCAGCGACCTCGGCCGCGAGCGAGAGCTCGGTCGGGACGTGCACCAGCGGATGGATGGCGTTGTAGGTGTGGCCGGCGGTCTTGATGATCAGCTTCGACACATCGACGGCGTGTGACTCGATGACGTCGGCTTCGGCGACCGGCACACTCTCGTCGCGGGCGCCATGCACGACGAACAGCGGCACCTTCAGCCGCTCGACCGCCGCGCCGATGTCGAGCCGCGCGGCATTCGCCTCGGCGTCGTCGAGCATCTCCGACGACATCCGCATGACCTGTTTCGTCCGGGCGTTGACGACTTCCACGAATCCGTCGCGGCGCCACTGCTCTTTCGTCGCGTCGTCCCAGCGATCGACGCGCGAGATGGCGCTCCAGGTGATCACGCCGCTGAGGTCTTCGACGAGGTCGGCGCCGAGGAGTGCCACGCCGCCGCCGCGTGAATGCCCGAGGAGGAAGGTCGGCAGCGACGGGAACTGCGAGCGGCAGTAGCTGGCGACGGTGCGGAGATCGGCGAGCTGCTTGGAGTAGGTGTCGCCCTCGAAGAGGTCGAGCCGGTCGAAGTTCTCGCCGCGCCCTTCGACGCCGCAGCGCGACATGTTGAAGCGGCAGACCGCGAGCTCGTGCCGGCAGAGCGAGTCGGCGAGCCAGGGGAAGAAGCCCCAGTCCATGAAGCCCTTGAAGCCATGCACCACGATGACGAGAGAGCGGGGGTGATGCGGCAGCGTGAGCTCGCCGTGGATGTCGAGGCCTTCGTCGGAGGTGAGCTTGAATTTCATCAGACGTTGAATCTGAACAAAATCACATCCCCGTCCTGCACTTCGTACTCTTTTCCCTCGCTGCGCATCCGGCCCGCCGCTTTCGCTCCCTGCTCGCCGGCGTACGAGATGTAGTCATCGTATGCAATCGTCTCGGCGCGGATGAAGCCGCGCTCGAAGTCGCTGTGGATCACGCCCGCGGCCTCGGGCGCCTTCGCCCCGCGATGGATGGTCCAGGCGCGCGACTCCTTCGGTCCGGCGGTGAAGAACGTCTCGAGGTTCAGCAGCTTGTATGCCGCGCGGATCAGGACGTCGAGTCCCGGCTCCGGCAGTCCCATCTCGGTCAGAAAATCCTGCCGCTCGTTCGGCGGCAGCTGCGCGATCTGCGCTTCGAGCTCGCCGCAGATGACGACGACCTCGCCCTTCTTCGCCGCCGCGATGGCGCGCACTTTCTGCAGCAGCGGCGTCTCGTTGCCGAGGTCTCCCTCGGCGACGTTCGCGACGTAGAGCACCGGCTTCAACGTGATCAGGTTCAGCTCGCGCAGCGCCTCGCGCTCCTCGTCCGTGAACGCGATCGCGCGCAGCGGTGTGCCGTCGTTGCCGGCGGTGATCGCCTTCGTCAGCGCGTCGGCCGCGGCCTGCGCGTCCTTCTGCCCGACACGCGCGAGGCGGAGCACTTTGTCCGCCCGCTTCTGCAGCGCGTCGAGGTCGGCCAGCAGCAGCTCGGTCTCGATGATCTCGATGTCGCGCTCCGGATCGACCGTGTTCTCGACGTGGATGACGTTCGGGTCGTCGAAGCAGCGGACGACGTGGAGGATCGCGTCGGTCTCGCGGATGTTGGCCAGGAACTGGTTGCCCAGCCCTTCACCTTTGCTCGCGCCGCGCACCAGGCCGGCGATGTCGACGACCTTCAGATCGGTGTAGATCGTCTGCTTCGATTCCGCGAGCGCGGCGAGCTTGTCGAGCCGCTTGTCGACGACCGGCACGATGCCGACGTTCGGCTCGATGGTGCAGAAGGGGTAGTTCGCGCTTTGTGCTCCAGCCGCGGTGAGCGCGTTGAAGATGGTGGATTTTCCGACGTTCGGCAGTCCGACGATTCCGACACTGAGTCCCATGCGACGCGCACCAACGGCTCAGGCGCGCCCGTCATTCCGCGCCGAGCGCCACCGATCGGTCGTTCGCGATCTTCCAGCCGTACGCGACGCGCGTGAACTCGACGAGATGGATCTGTCCCGTCATCAGCTGAAAGTCGCCGTGCTTGTCGATGCGCGCCGTGAGCCACTCCCACGTCACGAACGGCTTCTCTCCCGGCGCGGAGAACCGGAGCAGGCCGAACGGATAGGCCTGTTTGAAACGCGCGAGACGTTCCTCCGCCATACCTCCCTGAACGACCTTCTCCACTTCCTCCGGCGTCGCCACTTTCCACGGCAGCCTCACGATAGCCCGGAGCGACATCGACCGCGATTCCTTCACCATCGCCGCGCGCAGCTCCTCTTCAGGCACGGCGCCGGCCATCGCATCGACGACCTCGGCATCGGGCTGGTGTGTCGTCAGGATGATCGTCGGAATGCCGTGCAGCTCCGCGCGCATCGTCGACGACGCGCTCTGCACGACCAGCCGCAGAGCCTCTTCGCTCCCCGAAATCATCAGGAGCAGGAGCGCGATGATCATTCCGCAATCCTCCGCGCCATCTCCGTCGCGCCGATCAGGCCGACGCGCGGATTGGCGATCAGGTTGACCGGGATGTCGCGCAGGATCTCGTGGAAGCGTCCTTTGCGCAGAAACGCCTCGATGAAGCGGCCGTCGGTGAACCAGTCGAGATTGCGCGCCGCGATGCCGCCGGCGAGAAAGACGCCGCCGCGCGCGAGAACGCGCAGCGCCATGTTCCCCGCCTCGGCGCCGTAGATGTCGACGAAGATCGCCACCGTGCGGCGCGCCGCCTCGTCGCGGCGCGCGTACGCCGCCGCGATCTCCGCCGGGATCACGTCGTCGTACGGACGCTCGACGCCGGTGACGAAGTTATGGATGTTGACCAGCCCCATGCCGGAGACGAGGCGCTCCCAGCTGACGTGCCCGAGCGATTCGTGCAGCGCGAGAAAGAGCCGCGTCTGTTCTTCGTTCTGCGGCGCGAAGTCGGCGTGGCCTCCCTCGGAGGCGATGACGTTCCAGCGCGTGCCGTCGTGGATCACCACCGCTTCGCCCAGTCCCGTCCCCGCGCCGACGATGCCGATCGGACCGTGCGTCACGCGCTTCCCGTTCTGCAGCGGCACGACGTCGTTGTCGGCGAGCAGCGGCACGCCGCGCGCGACCGCTTCGAAGTCGTTGATCAGCGCGACGCGTCCGATGGCGAAGTCGCGCTCCAGTCTCTCCGCGTCCATCGACCAGTGCAGGTTCGTCACCGAGGCCGTGCGCCCGAGGACCGGACCGGCGACGGCGAAGCACGCGGCGTCGATGCGCTCGGAGCTGCGCGAGGTGAAGTCGCGCAGCATGTCGTCGAACGTCGGGAACGCGTCACTCGCATAGCGCTGCTCGATCGACACGCCGTCCGAGCCGACGAGCTGCAGCAGCGTCTTCGTCCCGCCGATGTCGCCCGCGATGACGTGCGTGCTCATGACTCGTCCGCGCTCGTTCCGTACATCGCCGGCACCGGGACGTCGAGGAGCCGGAGGTAGACGGTGAGTTGTCCGCGATGGTGATAGCTGTGATTGAGCAGCACCGAGCGGATGAAGGAGACGGCGGGGATCGTGGTCACCGGCTCGCCGTTCCTGGTGATGGTGAACGGCTTGCGGATGGCGTCGTTGTCGAGCGCGTTGATCGTGTCGCGCACGGCGGCGACGTTGCGCTCGAACTCGCCGAGGAAGTCGTCGCTCGCCGCGGGCGGACGTGCGGACGAAAGGTCGAACGTCCCGGCGGCGAGGAGCTGCGCGACGCGCAGCGGAATGGTGGCCAGATGCCACGCCAGCGCTCCGAGGGTCATCGACTTTTCGTGTGGGCGCCAGGAGAGCTTGTCGGCGGGGACTCGCTCGAGGATGCGGCGCGTGGAGCGCGCTTCGAAATCGAGCTCGCCGAGGATCGGATCGGCAATTCGCATCGCGAGAGTCTAAGCCCACCTCGGAGTGCGGCGGCCACGCCGCCGCCCTGCGGGGAGCGGACGTCTCGTCCGCCCTGAGTCCGCGGAGCGGATAAGTCGGCGCTGCGCGCCGACCGTGCGGACGAGACGTCCGCTCCCCTGCAGGTTGCGCTAGCGACGCAATCGCCTCATCGCCAGAACGCGACGATCCCGCTCAACGACGACGCGTACAGCTGTGGCGCGGCGGCGAAATTCGCCCATGGCGATGCGCGCGCCGTTCACGCAGCCGAGGAGATTCGTCTCGATCACGCGGCGGAAGACGTCGGAGGGCGTCTCTTCGAAGCGTCCATACGAAACGACCGCCGCGCAGTTGATCCAGGCGTCGAGCGGACCGAGGTCCGCGATGCCGCGGCTTGCTGCATCGCAGAGCTCGGATTCATTCGTGACGTCGGCCGCCGCGGCAACTGCGCGACCGCCGAGGGCCTCGCACTCGGAAACCACTGCGGCGAGGACCTCGGGGTCGCGGGAGATGAGGATCAGCGCGTCGCCGCGTCGGGAAAGCTCGTGTGCAATGGCGCGCCCGATGCCACTCGATGCGCCGGTAATCGCAACCACGCGCTGCTGACTCACGCAAACGCGTCGTGCAAATCGTTCGCCAGTTCTTGCTTCTCACGCAAGCATCTGACCGCAGTATTTGCGCGTCCAGCAAGCGAGGCGTAGACTTCGTCGAGCCCCGAGAGACCCATGTCCGAGAAGCGCGTGCTCGTCGTCGACGATGACGCTGCCATCCGGCAGATGTTTCGGACTCTGCTCATGCGCCAGGGCTATCTGGTCGACGACGCGCACGATGGCAACGACGGCCTGACGCACATCCGCAACGGAGAAAACTATTGCGCAGTCATCCTCGATCTGATGATGCCGGTGACCAGCGGCTTCGAGCTGCTCGACATCCTCGAGCGCGAACAACCGGAGACGATGCGTCGCATCATCGTGACCACCGGCGTCAGCAGCAGCGATCTGCGCAAGCTCGATTCGAACAAAGTCTTCGCACTCATCCGGAAACCATTCGACATTCACGAGCTGTTGAGAAAAGTGGGCGAATGCTCGGAGAAAGCAAACATGGTGGGCTAAACTGATGAGACAGAGCATGATCGGAGCCCGAATTCGCGAATTGCGCACGGCGCGCCGCATGTCGCTCAGCGACGTGGCCGAACAAGCCTCGATCAGCACGGCGACACTCTCCCGCATCGAGACCGGTAAGCAGAACATCGACGTCGGCCTGATGACGATGATCGCGCGGGTCCTGCACCTCTCCCCGCATGACCTCCTCGATGCCGAGGACGAGAGCGACGGTTACCTCGCCGACAAGATCGCCACGCTGAAACCGGATGACCGCGCGCGCTTCTGGCGCGATCTCAGCGGCTCACGCTCGCGCAACGGCGCGCCGGCGCGTCACTACGAAGACATCGGCCGCGAAGTCGACGAGATCCTCGCTCAGATCGATTTCCTGCGCGGCGAAGTCGATCGCATCCGCCAGGTCCTCGGCACGCGCCGGGCTCCGCGCCGCGCGTCGAAGTAGGCGTCACTTCTTCTTCGGCAGATCGATCAGCATCAGCACCGCGCCGTCGATCTTGTTCTCCATCGTCCGGTACGGGCGGATGCGCAGCGAGTACCAGCGGCCCTCGCGGTCCTGAACGTCGATCTCGCGCGTCTTGAGCTCCTCGATCACCGAGGCCACGAGCTCCTCGAGATTGTCGATGCGCAGCGACAACTTCAGATCGCGCAGCGAGCGGCCGATGTCGGCGGCGATGACGCCCAGCACCTTGTGCGCGCCGGGATTGAAGCGGCGGATGCGCAGCTCGGCATCGAGCATGACGATCGGGATGTCGACGGAGGCCAGGAGGTTGACCAGATCGTTGTTGACCAGCGCCAGCTCCTCGTTCCGGTTCTCCAGCTCCTCGTTCAGCGTGGTCAGTTCTTCGTTGCTCGACTGCAGTTCTTCCTTCGCCGTCTCCAGCTCCTCGTTCGTCGACTGCAACTCCTCGTTGCTCGACTGGATCTCCTCGTTCGCCGAGCGCAGCTCCTCGTTCATCGCTTCCTGCTCTTCGATGATCGACTGCAGGTATTCGCGTGTCGCCTCCAGCTCGCGCTTGAGGCGCAGCGATTTCTGATCGTCCGCTTTGCTCCCCTTCTTCTTCGTCCTCGGCTCGGGCAGCTCCGGCAGCGCCTCCTCGAACATCACGAGGTGGAAGCGCTCCTTGAGCGGCGTGATGAACGGAATGACCTCGATGTTGGCGATGAGCGGCTTGCCGTTGTTGCGGATGGAGACCCGCTCGCGGCGCACCGGCGTTCCTTTCTTGCGGGCGTTGTGAATCGCCGTGCGGAGCTCGGCCAGCAATCCCTCGCGCGTCATCTTCAACAGGTTGAACGACGCGGCGCCGGGCGCGGGCTCGAGAAATGCGCTGGTGCGGCCGCGGAACTGGAGGATCTCCATCGAGTCGTTGATCAGCACGCCGGCGGGCGAGAAACGTCCGAGGAGAATGCGATCCGCCTCGCGGAAGATGTTCGCCGGAGTACCCGGCTCTTCCTCGATCTGCTGCGGCCGCCCGTTGCGCTCGCGCGGCGGCGGAGCGGTCGTCGCCTGGAAGTCGACCTGGGGACGCGTGGCTCCCGCCCGCTTGCGATAGAACTTGTGCCTGCGGTCGGCGACGGTGAAGAGGTCGGAGAACGAGCCGAGCGTCTCGCTCGCGCCGAGGATGAGATAGCCGTCGCTCCGCAACGCGTAGTGGAAGATCGACATCACCTTCCGCTGCAGCATCGAGCCGAGATAGATCATCACGTTGCGGCAGCTGATCAGATCGAGCTTGGAGAACGGCGGATCCCTGGTCAGGTTCTGCCGCGCGAAGACGCAACTGTCGCGCACCGATTTGGTCACGCGATACGACCCTTCGACCTTCGTGAAGAAGCGGCGCAGGCGATCGGGCGAGACGTCGACGGCGATGTTCTCCGGATAGAGGCCGGCGCGCGCGTGGTTGACCGAATTGTCGCTGACGTCGGTGCCGAAGATCTGCACCGGGCAGGTGAAGTTCCCCGCCAGCGCGACTTCCATGGCGCAGATGGCGACGGAGTAGACCTCTTCCCCCGTCGCGCAGCCCGGAACCCAGATGCGCAGCGGCGAGCCCTCGTCGCGGTCGCGCATCAGCGCCGGCAGGATGTCGGTCTTCATTGCCTCGAAGACTTCCGGATCGCGGAAGAAGCCGGTGACGCGGATCAGCAGATCGTTGTAGAGGCTCTCCACCTCGGCCGGATGATTCCGGAGAAACGTCAGGTAGCCGTCGAGCTGCTCGAGCTTGTTCACCGCCATCCGCCGGCGGATGCGCCGCTCGACGGTGTTCGGCTTGTAGTGCGTGAAGTCGACGTCGTGCGATGAACGAAGGACGGAGAAGACCTCGCCCAGTTGCGATTCGGAGAGCCGGCGCGCGTTGTCGTCGGTCAGCGCGTACGAGTGCCGCGCGATGCGGACGATCTCGCGCGCGATCTCCTTCGGCGGCAGGACGAAGTCGACCGCGTCGGCGGCGATCGCGTTGCGCGGCATGCTGTCGAACTTCGCGCTCTCGTCCTGGGCGAAGACGATCCCGCCCTCGGCCTTCACCGCCTTCGCGCCGATCGTGCCGTCCGAGGCCGAGCCCGAAAGGACGACGGCGACGGCGCGCGCGCCGCGGTCCTCGGCCAGCGAGCGGAAGAAGAAATCGATCGGCAGGTGCAACTGCCCCTTCGGCACCGCCCGCACGTGCAACACCCCATCCTTCAAGGTGATGTCGGCGCCGCCGGGCGCGATGAAGACCATGTTCACTTCGATCTTCATCCCGTCGGTGACGTCGACGATCCGGATGCGGCTCTCGCGCTCGAGGATGTATCGCAGCGCCGAGGGATGCGACGGATCGGCGTGATGAATGATCACGAACGCGGCGTCCGGCTTCTCCGGCAGGTTGCGCAATAGCTCGAGCATCGCCTCCAGTCCGCCGGCGGAGGCTCCGATGCCGATAGTGATGAACGGAGAGGTCGATGAGGTCGCCGGCTTCGCTGCTTTCTCCCGCGCTTTCACCGGTTTCTTCGAAGCGGCGGTCTTTTTCGGCATGGAGTAAGGAAATTATGGCGGAGAATGAAGAGGCATGGCGCACGAAGGCGAATTGCTCAGCTTGATCAAACGCGGACAGCGCTCGCGTTCGGAGAGCCTGCGCATTCTCTTCGCCACGTCCCAATTGATCGACGAGCGGCGCCGCCTTCACAGGCAGAACCACATGCTCTTCCGCGACCTCGTCAATCTCACCCGCCGCTTCGCGGACGAGGTGGAGCGTCAGACGTATCCCCCGGCGGAAAACCAAAACTGATCCGCACGCCGGCGTACTCGCGGTCGATCTTCCCATCGCTCCGCCGGATCGTCAGCTCCGACTCGATCACCGCCTGCTGCTTCTCGTGAAAGTCTTCGCGACGTCCCGCGCCGAAGAGCGCGATCAGCGGCGCGTCCCCTTCCCTGAACACGATGTCGCGCCGGCGCAGGAGCACGAGCCCCGCGTCGTCGACCGCACGTTGTGCGTCGTCGCGCCGCAGGTACGGAAAGACAAAGGCGAAGAAACCACCCGGCGCGAGGATGCGCGCGGCCGCGGCGCAGTAGTCGCGGACATCCCCTCGGATTTCGATGCGCGCCGGCACCGCCTGCGGATGCTCCGCTTCCATCGCCGTGCCGGCCGGAAAGTACGGCGGCGAGCCGGTGACGAGATCGAACGGCGCCGCATCGGCGAGGACCGATGGATCGCGCAGGTCGCCATGGCGAATGGTGAAGCGCTCTTCCAGTCCGTTGTAGCGGATGCTCTTCCGCGCCAGCCGCACCGAGGCCTCCTGCGCCTCGACCGTCCAGAAGCGCGCGCCCGGCAATCGCCACGCGGCAGTGATCGCGACCGAGCCGATTCCCGACCCGAGGTCCGCCGCCCGCTCCACCCGCGGCGCCCACTGCGTCCCGTACCACGCGGTGACGAGGTCATCGGTCGAATAGCGATGACCTTTCGCGTACTGAAAAATTTTGTAGTGCCCGGAGATGAAGTCGAGCGTCTCGCCCTCCTCGACGTCGACGCCTCCGGCCGGGCGGGGGCCGGGGCGGCGCCAGGAGTGGAAGACGTCGCTCATTTCACACAATGTTCAGCTGCCGACAGGAAACTCGGGCATCGCAACATTCTATACCGTATGACACTGTCATTGTCTCGAGCCTGCGTACTTGCAGCCGTCGCCTTTTGCTGTCTGTTCACCCCTGCGTCGCAGGCCGTCTGTACGGCGTCGTTTTCTCCACACAACGGCCCGGTCTACCGGAATGGATTTCTCAGCGACTTCACATTGGATGGAACCGGTCAAGGCGACGCCACGAACTCCTACGTGCATCTCGGCTTTTCGATTACGCCAGTCAATCCCCCGGGGACTCCGATGTCCGGAGAGACCGCGAGCGGTCCCGGGCCGTTCAGCGCTCAATTGAGCACGGGCGGCTGTCTCGCACCGGGCGAGTACACGTGGAGAGCCAGCGCATCCTGTACGGTCCCTGGATACACCACGGGCGAGCAAAGCGACATAACGACCGGCTCGATGACCGTCCAGCCCCGCGCCCTGCCGAAAATCAGGATCACGACACTTCCGCCCAGCTACCTCTCGATCAAAGTTTCGTATCAATTCCCCGAAGACGGCGGCCGTCAGCCGGCGCCTTTCATCGACGTGACCGGCGAACCGCACCCGCTCTTGCTGACGTCGCCGTCCGGCGAATGGACCGTGCCGCTCAACGCCGGGTACCACGTCCTGACTGCCGGGATGTGCGGCCAGAACGTCCTGCGGATTCCTTTCTATCTTTCGACAAACAACAACGAATGCTGTCCCGAATGTACCGGTTGCTTTGGCGGGCCGATCAGCGCGGCGACAGGCAACATGCGCTACTCCGATACGGATCCTCTGCCGTCGTCAGACGGTCAACCGCTGATCCGAACATACGACAGCAAGAGAGGCGCAATCGGCCTGCTCGGTAAAGGCTGGATGTCGTTTTTCGACGAGTCAGCCACGGCCACTGTCGAATCGGATGGAACGACGACGGTCGTCGTCACGACGGCTGATGACAATCTCCGCGTATTCAACGGCACGAGCTCTTTTGCTCAATTGTGGCCGAAGCAGCCTCACGCCGCGTCCCTCCGTTCCGATGGTGCGGGCGGCTACGTTTTTAGAGATTACGGCTCCGATGTCGAGCATTATTTCTCGGGCGGCACATTACGCAGGCTTCATGACGTCTCCACCGGCATCGATGTGCTGCTTCAATACACGAACGGAGTCATCACGCGGGTTTCCGATTCCTGGGGGCGGTGGAGTTGGACCGTGACGCGCGACCCGTCGTTCGGCACGATCACATCGATCGCCATCGACGGCACGTCGATCGTCTGGACATACGACTACGACGTATCCCGGCGTCTCCTGTCCACGAAGGTGAATGGCGTCGTATGGCGGACATACACCTACGCCAGCCTCCTCACCGAGGTCCGCGACTCGACCGGCGTCCTGCTCGAGGGGCACACCTACGGACTCAATGGAAGTACGTCATCGACGGGCCTCAATGACGACATCACGAATATCGAATACGGCCTTGCTTCCGGCGATCCGAACAGGACGATCACGCGAGTAACGCACGCCACCGGCGCACAAACGTCCTATTACATTTCGAATGTCGCGCTGCGCCCTCGGGTCGACCAGATCGACGGAGGCTGCGCGTCGTGCGGTGGACGCAACACGATTCTCGTCTACGACGATGAAGGCAGAATCATTCGCGAACAGGACGCCAGAGGGTACGTGACGTCCCGTTCGTTCGACGCATTGGGACGCCTGTTGATCGAGACGACGGCTCTCACACCCGCGGGATGCGATCCTGAAACCGATCCGCAGCAATGCCGGCAGACCGGTACCATCCTGGCTGCGGCAACGCTGACGCCTACATCGTTCAGTGTGAGCCGTAGTTACGCGTATGCCGCCGCGCCGTGGTACGACCGGCCCACGAGCATCACGACGAGCAGTGTGCTCAACGCCGGCGGCTTCCGGGAGGAGACATTTTCCTATGACGCCGCGACCGGGCAGGTGCTCACACGTTCCCTCAGCGGCTGGACCGGTACAACGGCGCCACATCATCTCGAGCTGCATGTGACGACGACCGCTCTTTACAGCGGCGTCGAGCCGGCCTCCTTCGCCCCCGGCGGCCCTTTCGCCGCGGCCTGGCTGACACTTCCCCAGCCCGCGGGCGTGACCCGACAGGTGGACGGACCTCGGACCGACGTGGCCGATGTGACCACCTACGTCTATTACCCGATCGATTCTGCCGTGCCATCTACGTGGCGAGGCCGGCTAGCCGCGGTCAGGAACGCCGCGGGCCACGTCACGACTTATGAGAATTACAACGCGTTCGGCAATGCGGCGCGCATCGTCGATCCGAACGGCGTCGCCACCGAGCGTACGTATGACGCCCTCGGACGGACGCTCACGACGACCGTGAAGGGTGTGGTCGGCTGCGACACGTCCGCGGATCCACTCTGCGCAACGGACATCGTGACGACGTTGGCATACACGCCCGCGACCGGCCCGCTCTCCTCCCGGACGGATGCGAACGGAAACGTCACCACGTACGCCTATGACCTCCGCGGCCGCATCACTCTCCTGACCAGAGGCCCGGCTTTGACGTCGCTGAAAGAACGGATCGAGTATACGTACGACGCGCTCACCGGCCGCAAGAGCATGGAACGCTATCTGGCAAACGAGAACGGCTCATGGATCGAGAAACGGCGAGAGTCGTTTTCATACGACTCGCTCGGGCAGTTGATCGCACAAACGCACGCCGATACGACCTCCACGGGTTATACCTACGACTCAACCGGCAGCCTGGCGTCAATGCGTGACGAGAATCACGCCGCGGCCAATGCGCGATACACCTATGATCCGGCCCGAAGATTGAGCCAGGAGCATCACACGCTCGGAACCGGCGAAGTGACGACGTCATACTCGTACGACAGCGCCGGCAACCTGACCAGCGTGACCGACGCCAACGGCAATCAGACAGCTTACGTTTATGACGACTTCGCAAGAATGCAGTCGCAAACCAGTCCGGTAACCGGTACCACGACCTATGTGTATGACTTCGCCGGAAATCTCGTCTCGTCGACAGATGCGAATGGCGCCACGACGACTCGTACTTACGACGCCCTCGCTCGGGTGTTATCCGCATCATCGGTGTGCAGCGGTTGGGATACAGAGGACATCACGTGGTGGTACGACGATCCAACACCGGGACGGAACGGGATCGGCCGCCTCACGACCATGAACGATCCGTCGGGAGGAACGGAGTATTCCTACGAGCGTCGCGGCCTGCTGCGAAGCGAGAATCGCCTGATCGCCAACTTGTCGGAGATGCTGTACCAGTATGACGCCGTCGGTAACCGTACCCGGCTCGACGACCTCGATTACTCGTACGATTTCGCCGGACGACCCTTGACCGTGACTGTTCGGCCGGCATGCGCGCTCTGTCCTGCACTGCCGATCGTCACGTCTGCTTCTTATCTCCCGTTCGGTCCGGAGACAGAGCTCGTATACAGCGGCGTTCGCCAGGTCAAGGTGTACGATGGCCGATACCGCATCACGGAGAACAAGCTCCTGGGAGCCGTAGGATCGGTGATTGCCGACTACATGTATTCGAGTGACGCCAACGGCAACATAATGGCCATCAGCGACATCGTCGACCCATCGCTCAATCGGGCGTTCGCATATGACGACATGAATCGTCTCACGACCGCGAATACCGGTGCGGGTTTATGGGGCAATGGAGCATTCTCGTACGACGCGATGGGCAATCTGCTGACGTCGACGATCGGATCGTGGACCGAATCGTTCACATACACCGGCTCGACGCCACGAATCGCCACGAATGTAGCCCAGGGTCAAACCACGACAGTCGACTATGACCCCGCCGGCAACGAAACGTCAGCGAGCTTCTGGCCCCGACCCGGCGACGATACGTTCGATGCGGCCAATATCAGCCGCAGCTACTCCTGCCGCAATCTCCTCGCGGCCTCGTCTGTGCAGACCGTCTCCGCGCCATCACCCTGCAGCGAAGGCCACTACTGTCCGCCCAACCCGGTCGTGCGAACGACGTTCTTCAATTACCTGTACGACGGCCGCGGAGTCCGCGTGTACGCCAGCAGCGGTCTTGTTTTCGGCGGCACCGAATATCTGTACACCCCCGAGTTACAGCTGCACCGAATCCGCGACTCGTCCGACCGCACGACCGAATTCATTCGTTTCAACGGACGCCCCGTCGCGCAGCTCGGAGACGGTCCCCTCTTCACCTTCACCGACCACCTCGGCACCCCACTGCTCCAGGTCGACCCCGATTCGAACGTCGTCTGGCGCGCCGAATACGAACCCTACGGCCGGATCTATCGCGTCGATTCGTCCGTCGCCATCAATCAACCCCTCCGTTTCGCAGGCCAGGACGTCGCGGCGCCCGACGCGGGCGGGGTGGAGGAGCATTACAACGTGTTCCGGTGGTATCGCCCGGGTTGGGGGCGGATGACGCAGCCAGATCCCCTTCTGGATCTCGGCTTCGCCAGATCGCTTCAGATGTTCCTCGAGGACGCGCCGAGTGTGTCGTTCGATCGAGTCGATTGGTACGGCTACGGTGCGAACAACCCGTTGTTCTTCATCGACCCGTTCGGGCTGAAAGTGAAGAACAACACGAACTGCCGCATCTACGTGAAGGACTCGACGACGAGTCAGGTGTATCCGGTCCATGCCGGCCAGGAGTGGACGGGGCCGCAGGACGGCTACGCGGATCCGTGCAGGTTCCCGAATCAGGTCTTCAAGACAGTCGATGGTGTGGATGTGACGGTGGGGGCAGACCATCAGCCTGATACGAACGCGAGCGGAGTGATCAGCGGCATTGGTCAAATGATCAAAGGCGGATGGAAGGATCAGAACTGGCACAAGGGACTTCAAGATGATAACGACAAAGGTTGGGATCCCCTTTTCGACAGATCGCAACCGGGCAAATGTCTTTGCTGCGCGACGACGCCATGATGAAGCGCGCTCTTTTCGTTCTCGTTCTGCTCATCGCGTGCGTGGCCGCGTTGCACTCGTACAGCTTGGAAGGCATCGATGGGTGGTTCTTCTCTCGGTTCAAAAACGCCTTCCCGCAGGACACCGAGTATGCGCACGGGTACTCGGATCAAGCGTTCCGACGCGTGCGCCGGAGCATGACGGAGGCGGAAGTTCGAAACGTCCTGCCTCCTCCTCTCACGGAAGTGTGGATCTACGACGACCGCGGACCGACGCTCACGAGCATCGACTTCGCCGGCGAACGTGTTGATGGAGTTCGTGTCGGCGAATCACCAAAGCTGAAGGACGTGCGGAACGGAATGACGAAAGCAGAAGTGCTCCGATTGGTCGGCGAGCCGCGAGAGAAGACCTTCGTCTACTCGCGGCGGCCGACAGATGTGAGCTATCACGTGCGTGTCGTGCGGTTCAGGGATGGCCGCGTGTCTGAGCGAATCTCGGAGTTCTACGTCGATTAGCGCGTCAAAGCGAGCATGCGATGAAGCCCGGCGTGCGCCGGGCTTCATCGCTTTTAAGTGACGTGCGATCGCTTTTATCCGACCGGCGATCGGAAAAAAGTGATCGCCGGTCGCTTTAATCTCATCCTGAGTGACGGTCAGTTCCACTGGGACAACGAAATCTAACATTGCATTCTTCAGCGCCGTGGCCTGGCGGTCGGCAGAAAACTCACACCCAAGAACCTGAAGAATGATTGCATTCAGCGCTTTGGCTCTAAATCTGCTTTGTGTCTCAGTGACACAGAACGTCAGGACGTCGCAACAATATCGCTCAGGCAGTTAAGACGGATCTAAGTGCGATGTCGAATATTAGAGCAGGTGGCATCGCGCGGCGCCGGAAGCGGTGTTCATGCAGGGACGCGCGGCGGACGCAAAGGCTCTGCGATCCGCGGCACGCGAACCGAACGTCGACTCAACGCGACTATTGAACCTGGCTGAACGCCTCGAGACCGCCGTCCGATATTCGGGTGAAGGTTGACGAGGCCTTCGTCCTACTTCACCCGATACCCCAGCTTCCGCAACTCCCCCGCAATCGTCTCCACATGCTCCCCTTGCACTTCGATCTCGCTCCCCTTCACCGTCCCGCCCGACCCGCACCGTTTCTTCAGTGCGGTAGCGAGCGTGGCGAGGGTTTCGGGGGAATGCGAGAAGCCTGAGGCGACGGTCACGCTCTTGCCGGCGCGGCGTTTCTTGTCGATCGTTACGCGGATCGTTTGTCTCGACGGCTCCGCGTCGCGCGGCGCGTCGAGTTTTCCTTCCTCGCGCAGTTTCTTCGCAGCCTCGGGGTCACTGGTCCAGACGAGTTTCGACGCCATCCTTCGATCTTATGCGAAGCGCGCGCGCCACCAGCGGGCGATGCGGAAGCGCAGGAGACCGGCGCGGTCGGCGGGATGGATCGGGAGGACGACGTCGAGCACGAGGTAGAGCAGCAAGCCGATGCCTTTGCCGAACGTCAGCGCGACGAACACCATCCGGATGACCCACACCGGCGCGTTCCACGCTTCCGACAGTCCCTGACAAACGCCCGAGATTTGCCGTCCCTGCAGTCGCTTGTAGATCTTGCCCGGACTCATCGAGCGGATCGACGTGATGAGGAGCAGCACCGGGCCGCCGAAGAAGAGGGAGATGATCACGGCGACCGCGACCGGCTGATGCAGCTCGCCGCGTGTGGCGGCGCGCCACTTCCGATTCGACCGCCTGCGTATCGATCTGCGCCTCGGCAACCGGCTCGGCATTGTCGAGCAGGGAACCGAGGCGTTGCGCGCGGCGCACGAGGTCGGAGCAGGAGTTGCACGTCCGCAATTCGTCCTCGACGCCCGGCGCGAGCGGCGTTCCGTTTTCGAGATGGTCGAGCAGTGCAGACATCGTGATGGAGCAGGTGTGATCAGGCATGGATGATCCTTTCGAGCTCGCTTCCCAGACAGCGCATGCCGTTCACGAACCTTGGACCGCGGCGGCCACGCCGCCGCCCTCGATGCCCGTTACGGATTCGCCAAGATTGTTCAGGGCGGCGGCGTGGCCGCCGCACTCCAAGGTATCCTCACCCCACTTTCACTCAGGAGGTTTCATGCGAGTCCTTCGCATCACCATCGGCCTGCTCCTGATCGCGCTGTCCGCGTCGGCGCAGGATCTGGCCTCGTTCGAGAAACGGACCACCGTGCGCAAGCTCGACAACGGTCTCACGCTCATCGTCATGGAGCGTCATTCCGCGCCGGTCTTCTCGTACGCCACGGTCGTCAACGCCGGCAACGCGCAGGAAGTGCCGGGGATCACCGGCCTGGCGCACATGTTCGAGCACATGGCGTTCAAGGGAACCGAGAAGATCGGGACCACCGACATCGCCGCGGAAAAGACGGCGCTGGCGAACGTCGAGAAGGCATACGCCGCGTATGACGAAGAGCGGCGGCGCGAAGTCGGACGCGACGACAAGAAAGTGGCGGAGCTGGAGAAGGCGTGGAAAGACGCCATGGCCGCCGCCGACAAGTTCGTCGTGGCGAACGAGTTCTCGCGCATCGTCGACCGCGCCGGCGGCACCGGCGTCAACGCCTTCACCGCATCGGACGAGACGGCCTACTTCTTCTCCATGCCGGCGAACCGCTTCGAGCTCTGGGCCTATCTCGAGTCGGAGCGCTATCTCCACCCGGTCTTCCGCGAGTTCTACAAAGAGCGCGACGTGGTGACCGAGGAGCGGCGGATGCGGACCGAGAGCAGCCCGGTCGGCCGCATGGTCGAGCAGTTCCTCGAGACCGCGTATCGCGCGCATCCGTACCGCCAGCCTGGTGTCGGCTGGCCGTCCGACCTGCAGTCCTTCAGCGCGACCGACGCGGTCGCGTTCTTCCACAAGTACTACGTGCCGTCGAACATGGTGATCGCCGTGGTCGGCGACCTGAATCCCGCCGAGGCCATGCCGGTCCTGGAGAAGTACTTCGGTCGGCTACCGAAGGCGCCGGTGCCGGATCCGCTGCGCATCGTCGAGCCGCCGCAGCGCTCGGAGCGGAGCGTCGTGCTGCGCGAGACGTCGCAGCCGTTCTACCTCGAGGGGTATCACCGCCCCGCGGCCACCGATCCCGACAACGCGACGTACGACGTCATCTCGATGCTGATGTCGAGCGGCCGGACCTCGCGGCTCTACAAGTCGCTCGTGCGCGACAAGAAGGTCGCGGTCAACGCGTCGGGCTTCAACGGCTTCCCCGGCGAGAAGTATCCGAACCTCTTCGCCTTCTTCGCCGTCCCGAGCGCGGGGCACACCGGCAACGATGTCGCCGCGCCGATTCACGCCGAGGTCGATCGACTGAAGAGCGAAGACGTCCCGGCCGATGAGCTGCAGTCGGTGAAGACCCGCGTGCGCGCCGGCCTCCTCCGCGAGCTCGACAGCAACAGCGGACTCGCCCTGCAACTCGCGGAGTACCAGACCCTCTACGGCGACTGGCGCGAGCTCTTCCGCGAGGTCGATCGCATCGACAAGGTGAGCCCGCAGGACATCCGCCGCGTCGCCGCCGCCACGTTCGTGCCGACCAATCGCACCGTGGCGATGGTGGAGTCGGCGGCGAAGGGAGGTGCGAAATGAAGACGATGCTCGGCGCACTGCTCCTCGCCACCACCTCGCTCTTCGCGCAGGTCACCGACTACCGCGAGATCAAGACTCCCCCGCTCAAGACCTTCAACCCTCCGACCGCGAAACGGATCCAGCTCGACAACGGCCTGGTCATCTTCCTGATGGAAGACCATGAGCTGCCGCTGATCCGCGGCTCGGTGCGCATCCGCGGCGGCGCGCGCGACATCCCGGCGGCGAAGGCCGGCATGATGTCGATCTACGCGCAGGCGTGGCGCACCGGCGGCACGAAGGACAAGACGGGCGATCAGCTCGACGAAATGCTCGAGGCCCGCGCCGCGCGCATCGAGACGAGCAGCAGCGAAGACTCGACCACCATCCGCTTCGACGTCCTGAAGAACGATCTCGATTTCGCCTTCCCGCTCTTCCTCGACCTCCTGCAGAACCCCGAGTTCCGCCCGGAGAAGATCGAGCTGGCGAAGACGCAGTCGAATACCGGCATCTCCCGCCGCAACGACGATCCGCAGGGGATCATCGGACGCGAGGCGACGAAGCTCGGCTACGGCGCCGACTCGCCGTACGCGCGGCAGCCGGAGTACGCGACGATCGCCTCGATCACGCGCGACGACCTGCTCGCGTTCCACAAGGCTCACCTCCACCCGAACAACATGATCGCCGGCATCGTCCGCGACTTCGATCCGAAGGTCATGGAGAAGAAGCTGCGCGACGCGTTCGCCAAATGGCCGCGCGGTCCGCAGGCAGCGGTCGCGCCGGCGGGCGGCACTCCGTCGAAGCCGGGCGTCTACTTCATCGCCAAGGACGACGTGACGCAGTCGAACATCGCGCTGGTCGGCATGGGAACGCTGACGCGGAAGAATCCCGACTACTACGCCGTGACGGTCCTCAACGAGATCCTCGACGGCGGCTCGTTCTCCGGTCGCCTGATGAACGACATCCGCACCAAGCGCGGTCTCGCGTACGGCGTCGGCGGCGGACTCGGCGCGCCGTGGGACCACCCGGGCCTGCTCCGTTTCCAGATGGGGACGAAGAGCAGCTCGACGCTGGAAGCGATCGACGCGCTGAAGCAGGAGATCGCCGATCTGCGTACCGCGCCGTTTACTGCCGATGAGATGGCGACGGCGAAGGACCTGATCCTCAATGCGTTCATCTTCACCATGGACTCGCCGGAGAAAGTCCTCGGGCAACAGATGGCGCTCGAGTTCTACGGCTTCCCGCTCGACTACTACCGCAATTTCCCCGCGAACATCCAGAAGGTGACGGTCGAGGAAGTGGCGAGCGCCGCGAAGAAGTACGTCCATCCCGAGCAGCTCTCCGTGCTCGTGGTCGGCCGCGAGAAGGACTTCGACAAGCCGCTCTCCTCCCTCGGCACGGTGACGCCGGTCGACATCACCATCCCCGAGCCGGGCGGCGCGCCGAAAGCGCCGGCCGCCTCGGCGCCAACGGGTGAAGATGCGCGTCCGCTGATCGAGAAGGTGCGGACGTTCGTCGGCGGCAAGGACAAGATCGCCGCGGTGAAGGCGACGCACAGCGTCTCCACGGTCAACACCAAGACGCCGCAGGGCGACATGACGATCGACATCGACGCGACCACCGTCTACCCCGATCGCGTGCACACCAGCATGAAGATGCCGATGGGCGAGATGACGATGGTGATGACGCCCGACGCGGCGTTCATGATGACGCCGATGGGCAATCAGGACATGCCCGCTTCGCAGCGCGACAACATGCGCCGCGAGGTGAAGCTCGACATGCTCTCGCTGCTGATGAACGCCGACCAGCCGGGCACGACCTTCACCGCGACCGGCACGGAGAAAGTCGGCGACGTCGAAGCGAAGATCGTCGAAGTCCACACCGAGGCCGGCAACCTGAAGTGGTGGATCGACCCCGCCACCGGCCGCGTCCTGCGCAAGGCCGCCACGGCACGGACTCCTGCAGGACCAGCCGAGGCGGTGACGGAGTACAGCGAATGGAAATCGTTCGGCGGCCTGATGCTTCCGACCCGCTTCACCACCACCCGCAACGGCGAGCCGTTCAGCAGCGGGGAAGTGAAGGTGGTGGAGATTAATCCGACGGTGGATATGAAGATGTTTGAGAAGAAGTAGGTTGTTGAGTTGTTGAGGGTTGTTGGGTTGTTGCGTAAGGCAACCCAACAACCTAACAACCCAACAACTACGCGCCGCCGCGCGTTTGCACTTCCTTCACCAGCCTCGCCAGCATCACCGTCATCTCATGCAGCGAGTGAATCACGCCGACTTCGAACGCGGTCGGCGCTTCGCCCGCCGCGCACGCGCAGTAGTTGCACGGGGCGCCGCGGCCGCCGTCGTGCTGGTCGAGGGCGTGACCACACGCACACGCATCTTTTGCAAGTTGCATTCAATCCTCCTCTGCTCGCTGGAATCATAATGAAGGCCGTGCTACTCCGATCCCTCGCTCTCCTCGCGGTTTTCCTCACGGCCTGCTCGCACTCACGGCTGATCCCCGAAGACTCGCCCGACGCCGCCGCCGCGTACTTTGCCGCCAAGCGCGGCGATGTGGATGTGGTCGCCCGCTGGTCCGCCGCGCGCGAGCAGATGCATTCGATGAGGCGCGCCGTTGTCCAAATGAATGTGGAAATCAATGAATGGACCTACCTCGGTCCCGGCAACATCGGCGGCCGCACCCGCCCGCTCGTCATCGACCCCAACTCCCCCGACACCATGTACGGCGGCACCGTCTCCGGCGGCGTCTTCAAGACCACCGACGCCGGCGCAAACTGGATCGCCACCGGCGACGCGATGGTCAACCTCGCGGTCAGCGCGCTGGCGATGAGTCCCGCCGATTCGAGCACCCTCTTCGCCGGCACCGGCGAGGGCTACTTCCGCGAGGACATCCGCGGCACCGCCGTGGCCATCCGCGGCGACGGCATCTTCGTCACGCACGACGCAGCCGCGACCTGGACACAGCTCCCCTCCACCGCGAACAACGAAGACTTCCACTGGGTCAACGACCTCGCAATCAGCACGCACGATCCGCATCGCCTCTACGCCGCGACGCGCAGCGGTGTCTGGCGCTCGAACGACGAAGGCGCGTCGTGGACGCGCGTCCTCGCGACGACCGTCAAAGGGGGCTGCCTCGATCTCGCGCTCCGCAACGGCACGGACGGCGATTACCTCTTCGCCTCGTGCGGCGTCTTCGCCCAGGCGACGGTCTATCGCTCGAAGAACGCCGAACTGGATGGCATGTGGACGCCGGTGCTCTCCGAGCCCGGCATGTCGCGCACGACGCTCGCCATCGCGCCGTCGAATCCGTCGGTCGTCTACGCGCTCGCCGCGCGCAACGCGATCGGCGACATCGATCAATCACTTCTCGGCGTCTACCGCTCCGATCAGAACGGCGACGCCGGCACGTGGACGCTGCAGCAGGGTCGCGATGGCGTCGTCCCCGGCTCGCTCATCCTCGAGAATCCGTACACCACCACCTTCTCGCTCTGCACCGACGGCCATGGCCATGCCAATCCGATCGGCATGGGGTGGCACGCCAACGCCATCGCCGTCGATCCGCTCGATGCGAATCGCGTCTGGACCGCCGGCGTCGACGTCTTCCGCTCCGACGACGGCGGCCGCACGTGGGGCCTCGCCTCGTTCTGGTGGGACTCGACCTCGTCGCACGCCGACCATCATTCGATCGTCTTCGATCCGCGCTACGACGGCGCGGCGAACCAGCGCCTCCTCGTGACGAACGACGGCGGCGTCTATCGCACCGACAACGCGCGCGCCGCGCTGGCGACCGGACCGAAGGCGGCGTGCGATTCGAAATTGACGTCAGTGAAATGGACGTCGCTGAGCCACAACTACGGGGGGACGCAGTTCTACCACGGCACGGTCTCGCCCGACGGCAACTCGTTCCTCGGCGGCACGCAGGACAACGGCACGCTCGCCGGCGGCAAGCTCGGAAGCAATATCACGAGCGACGGCTGGCTCCGGGTCTGGGGCGGCGACGGCGGCTACGCGGCGATCGATCCGAACCGCCCCTTCGTCTGGTTCGCCGAATCGCAGGGAGGCGCGATCGTCCGCACGGCCGACGGCCCGAACTTTTTCCAGACCTACAACGACACGAGCCGCGACCAGTTCCCCTTCATCACGCCGTTCGTCCTCGATCCGAACGACACGCTCCGCCTCTGGACCGGCGGCCGGTTCGTCCATCGCCGTGACGCGCCGTCGAAGCCGTGGGTCTACGCGAGCAAACAGCTCGAGGGCTTCGTGACGACGGTCGCGGTCGCGCCGGGCAACGCAGCGCTCGTCATCGCCGGGACGACCTCCGGCTCGCTCTACCGCAGCACAACCGCGACGACCGATGTAAGTGCGACGTGGCAAAAGACGCATCCGCGCGACGGCTGGCTGTCCTCCGTCGCGTTCGATCCGACCAACGCGAACATCGTCTACGCGACCTATGCGCTCTTCGGCGGCACGCATGTCTACCGCTCCATCGACGCCGGCGTGACCTGGTCGCCGATCGACGACGGCATCCCCGACATCGCCGCGCACGCGCTGGCGGTCGATCCCGATCACCCCACCAACCTCTACCTCGGCACCGACCTTGGCGTCTTCATCTCCACCGACAGCGGCGCGAGCTGGTCGCACGACGACTCGCTGCCGCAGGTCATCACCGAGTGGCTGACCATCGCGCACGGCGCGCACGGCCCCGCGCTCTACGCCTTCACGCACGGCCGCGGCGCCTGGCGAATGGAGCTGAGCGATGAGCCGCCGCGCCGCCGCTCGACGGGACGCAAATGACGCGCGGCGTCGCCCTCTTCCTCGGTCTCTTCACGCTCCTCAACCTCGCGGGCGATTCGCGCTTCGACGTGAACCTCTGGTGGATCGATCTCTCCCCGCTGCTGCCGCGCGGCGTGGCGATCGTCACCCTCGCCGCGTTCGCCATCGCGATGATCGCCCTCGCCTTCGGCAAACGAAATGCCGTCACCACGGCGCTCACGATCGTCATGCTCATCGCGTCGATCGCCAACACGATCCGCTATTACGTCGTCCTGGCGAGAGGCGAGATCCACACGGCGTTCCCCATCCCGCTCTCACTCCTGATCTCTATCGCTCTGGCACTCATCCTGACGAAGGATCAGCCCTTTCGCGTATTCGGATTCATCGCGGCGGCACTCATCTTTCCGCTGGCGCAGATCTCACTCTTCGGCTTCACCGACTACCGCCGCCCCGCCGACGTGATCGTCGTCTTCGGCGCGACCGGCGAGCCGCTCTACGATCGCGTGCGCACCGCGTGCGAGCTGTATGCGCAAGGCTTCGCCCCGAAACTGCTCTTCTCCGGCGGTCCCGGCGAGCCGGAGCAGATGCGCCACTACGCGATGAAGCGAGGCGTCCCCGCGAGCGCGATCGTCCAGGACTCGGCGGGAGTCAACACCGAATCGACCGTGCGCAACACCGTGCGGATGTCGCCCGGACGCATCCTCGCGGTCAGCCACTTCTACCACCTGCCGCGCATCAAGATGACGTTCCAGCGCTACGGCAGCGACGTCTTCACCGTCCCGAGCGAAACGACGATGTACGCGCTCATGCCGTACCAGCTGGCGCGCGAGGACGCCGCGTTCTGGACCTACTACCTGCGCCGCTTCAAAACGAATCCGCAATTCGCCTCGCGATGAGCGCGTAGCCTTCGCCGGACGGATGGAAGCGATCGGTCGACAGCCGGTCGTGATACGCGAAGAGGTCCGCGGTCGGCACCACGACGACATTCGCGTCGCCGCTGAAACGCTCCGTCATCTGCGCGTTCCAGCGCATCACCAGCGGCGTGAGCATCGCGCCGTTCGGCGTCGAGAGGAACGGGTTGTAGAGGCCGACGATGAAGATGCGCGCCGACGGACTGACGCCGCGCAGCTGCTTCACGATCTCCGTGATGTGATCGAGCACGCGCGCCATCACTGCGTCGGGGTCGCGCGGCGGCGCGTTCCGCCAGTCGGTGCCGCCCCAGAGATCGTTGCCGCCGATCGAGACGACGATCACGTTCGACTGCGCCGCGACCTCGAGCACGTTATGGCTCTTCAGCCGCTGCAGCAGGTCGGGCGTGCGCGCGCCGTCAACCGCGAGGTTCGTCGCCCGCTGCACCTGCAGGTGACGGCGCCCCAGCTCGTCGACCAGACGTCCGCCGATGCCGAGCCCGGTCTCGTCGCCCGTGCCGCGCGCGAGGGAATCGCCGAGGATGAGGGGGATGAGTTTCGTGCGCGGGGTGGAGGCCTGGACGGGACGCGGCGCGACGTCGACCACCGTCCCGGTATCGCCGCGCAGCCAGGAGACGAGGCCGTATCCGAACAGGCTCGCCGCGATGAGCGCGGCGAAGGCCGGGAGGTACCAGTAGAGGAAGCGGCGCACTCCTTCAGTTTATGCCGAGCGAAGCGAGGCATCACCGGCGGCGCCGCGAACGAATTCGCCACGTGCGTCGCCTGTGGCACGATACGTCCGGCGCCACCATTGATCCCTCGCTTCGCTCGGGATGAACTAACACACATGAAATCGATCACCGGCCTCTCCACGATCACCCCCACGCTGATCGCGGAGCACCTCACCAAAGTCATCGGCGACCGGACCATCGTCGACGACGTCTCCTTCGAGGTCTTCCAGGGCGAGGTCTTCGGCTTTCTCGGACCGAACGGCGCGGGCAAGACGACGACCATCCGCATGCTCGTCGGCCTGATCAAGCCGACCGCGGGGCGCGTGGTCATCTGCGGCCATGACGTCCGCCACGACTTCGAGAAAGCGATGCGCTGCATCGGCTGCATCGTCGAGACGCCCGATCTTTATCGCTTCATGACCGGACGCGAGAACCTCGCGCACTTCGCGCGGATGCTCGACGTCCACGCGAAGGAGATCGAGCGCGTCGCCTCGCTGGTGAACCTCGAGCATCGCCTCGACCAGCGCGTCGGCACCTACTCTCTCGGCATGCGCCAGCGCCTCGGCATCGCGCAGGCGCTCCTCGGGCATCCGAAGCTGCTCATCCTCGACGAGCCGGCCAACGGCCTCGATCCCGCCGGCATCCGCGAGATCCGCGAGCTGCTGCGCAACCTCGCGCGCAACCAGGCGATGAGCGTCTTCGTGTCGAGCCACCTCCTCGCGGAGATCGAGCTGACGTGCGACCGCGTGGCGATCATCCACAAGGGACGCATCCTCCGCGCCGGCCCGGTGCGCGACCTGATCTCCAGCCGCCGCGCGATGGAGTTCCGCGTCAGCGACACCGCGCGCGCCGCCGAGATCATCGGCAACGGCACGATCGAGGGCGATCGCGTGATCGTCCCTATCGAGGAATCCGCAGCACCACCGCTCGTCGCCGCCCTCACGAACGCCGGCATCGACGTCTATCGCGTCGCGCCGAACAAGCAGACACTGGAAGAGATGTTTCTCGAAGCGACCGGCGGGGAGACGGTGGGCTGATGCTCGCACTGCTGCAGAACGAAACGCTCAAGCTCCTGCGCCGCCGGCGATTCGCCATCGTCCTCGGCATCCTCACCGCGATCCTCCTGCTCGTCTCGTATTCGCAGTACCGCATCCTGCACGAGCGCGCGAAACGCAACTGGCGCGCGGAGCTGCAGGAGCGCGTGGCGCGCGCGGAGAACGCGCTGCGGCGCGGGCGGATGAATCCGTCGTGGGCGCGCTCGGTCCGGGCGGAGATCGGACGGCTGCAGTTCTATCTCGACCACGACATCGATCCCGAAAAGCCGAACGTGCCGCGCTTCGTCCGCACCTTCGCCAACGTCGCGGGCTTCCTGCTCCTCCCCCTCCTCGTCTCCGTCCTCGGCAGCGACATCGTCTCGGCGGAGAACGCGGAAGGGACCGACAAGCTGCTCCTGACGAGGCCCGTCCGACGATGGAAGATCCTCGCGGCGAAGCTGGTGACGCTCTGGATGTTCGCCACGCTGACGTTGATATGCGGCGCGCTGATCTCGTTCGTCGTGTCGTCGGCCGTCCTCCCCGCGCACGGCTGGACCGAGCCGACGTTCAACGGCTTTCAACTTTCGCAGAACGCCGTGCGCATCGACACCGTGCGTCAGCTCCCGCTCTGGCGCGACGCGCTGATCGCGTACGGACTGGAGTGGTACGCGCTGATCGCCGTCGCCTCGATCGCGCTGATGCTCTCGGTCCTCTTCAAATCGAGCGCCGCGTCGATCGGCACCATGCTCGCGGCGCTGATCGGCGGCACGATCCTCACCCGCATCAGCCCCGACTGGACCGCCGGCAAGTACCTCTTCATCTCCGCCCTCCCCCTCGCCGACTACTACACCGGTGAGCCGCCGCCGTACGACGGCATGACCATGACGTTCTGCCTCCTGCTCCTGGCCGCCTGGGCCGCCGGCGCGATCATCGTCGCCTTCACGCTCTTCACCAGACGCGACGTATTCGGTTAGGGTGACGCCATGAAGTTTCTCGCTTGCTTGCTGTCCGCTGTCTGCTGTCTGCTGTCCTGCAGCCAGGAACCGGTCACCACAGAAACCACCGACACCCGCAACCCCATCGCCATCGCCTACGCCGGCGTCTCCGAGCTCCCGGTCTACGCAAAGCCGGACGAGAAATCGAAGGTGGTGACGAAGTACCTCAGCGGCGAGTCGGTCTCGGTGCTCGCGAAGCAGGGCGACTGGTCGGAAGTGCGCACAGTGAGCGGCAGCGGTTGGGTCCATTCATCCGACCTCACCACCGCGACGGCAGCGAAGGAAGAGGAAGCGAACCCGACGCCGAAGTTCCGCATCGCTCCCCCGACCGTCAGCGCGCCATCAGCACACGGCGTGATTTACCTCGAGGCCGACGTCAACACCGAGGGTGACGTGACGCATGTCGAGGTGCTCGCCAACGAGCCGGGCGATCCCGGTCTGCTGCAACGCAACATCGCCGCGCTGATGCAGGCGAAGTTCTACCCCATCGTGCAGAAGGGGCAGAAGAAGGCGTTCAAGTACGACCATCGAATCACCTATTGAACGTTTCAAGGCGCGTAGACGGTGCCCCGATTCACCATCGGCGCGGCCCGCAGAGGAAGGTTGTACTCTCTAAACCCGATTTTCCACCGCGCGCCGGTCAGCAGCATGAAGCTGAATTCTGTTTCCAATTCTGCGATTACATACTTGGCGTTCTGTCGATCGAGCCGGGCCGGGAAATGGGCAACGCCACCTTCATCCGCGATCGTCGAGGCAAGCACACAGTCGTTGCTGCCGAGAACAAAAACCGTCGCGCCCACGGCGGGATCATGACTTTCGGCGAGATAAACATAAACATTGATCGGCGAGTCCTGCAGGTCAGCCGCCGGCTTCATGCGGTGTGCGGTACATCCGAGCGCGAGCAGAAGCAAAAGCACGAGTTTCATGGTTTTCATTTTCCTGCCCTCCCGGCGCACTCACTGGCTCCCGCCTTAAGCATGCCTTAAGCAGGCAGCGGCAATCCGCACTGCCGTGATTGCGACGCCATATCGCGCGCGCCCCAACGCCGCTGGATCTTCCCGTCGCGGAATTCGAACCATTCCATCGCCGCCACCTCGAACGATTTCCCGGTCGGCGGCGTGCCGCGAATGGCCGCGCGGAACGTCCCGCGCTCCAGGTATCGCACGGCGACGAAATCTCCCTCGGCGATCATCTCCTCGATCGTCAATTCAACGCCCAGTGACTCGTGCAGCATCGTCCAGATCGGGATCACGACGTCGAGCGTTCCCCATCCGAGGACGCCCTGCACGACCGCGTCGTCATTGAACAATGGGCGCAGAGCGTCGATGTCGCCCGCGTTGAACGCCTGGACGTACTGCCGCACGACCGCCTTGTTCTGTTCCGTCATCGCTCGATTCTCACACGCTCGCGTGACGTTCGCCACGGACGGTCGTCACGAGCAATCGCATCGTGTGATCGGGAGCGGACTAATGCGAAACAGACTGCTGCTGCTGATCATCCCCATCCTTCTCTTCTCCTGCATGCAGAAACCGAAGCCGGTGGCGCAGGCGAATTCGGAATCGCGTGAGCCGGTGGCGATTCGATACGTCGGCGTGCCGACGCTGAAGATCCACGCCGCGGCGAACGAGGCCTCCAACGTCCTCACGAAGTACGGCTTCGGCGAGACCGTTTCGGTGCTGTCGCATCGCGGTCCGTGGGCCGAGCTGCGGCTGTTCGACAACAGCACCGGCTGGGTCCTGACCAGCGAGCTGATGACCGCCGAAGAGGCGGCGAAGCTGGTGAACGACACGCCGCGCTTCTACATGGCGCCGCCGGCGGTTGACGGCGGACGCGCACACGGCGAGATCGAGCTGCAGGCGAAGGTGAACACCGACGGCACGGTGATCGACGTCGTGACCATGAAGAACACGACCGGCTCGAGCGCCCTCGGCCAGCAGAACGCCGACGCGCTGAAGCAGGCGCAGTTCTACCCGATCTCGCAGAAGGGTCAGCGCATGACGTTCTACTACACGCACAGCGTGTACTACTGAGGTAGGCTTCGGCCGTCATGGCCGATACGAAACGCGACTTCCTTCGCCACACGCTCGCGACGCTCGTCTATCGCGACAGCAAGTCTCTGCGCGATGCTCCGCCGGAGTTTGCGTCGTCCGATGCGGGCGGCGAGAACCGCACGCCGTTGAAGATCCTGGCGCACATCAACGACCTCCTCGACTGGGCGTACTCGATGGCGTGCGGCGAGCGGAAGTGGAACGACTCGAAACCGGAGTCGTGGGACGCGGAGTGCGACCGCTTCTATGCGGCGGCGAAGAAGTTCGACGACTTCCTCGCCTCCGACACGCCGCTCTCCTGCGCCGAGGAGAATCTCTTCCAGGGACCGATCGCCGACGCCATCGCGCACGGCGGGCAGCTGGCGATGCTGCGCCGCCTCTGCGGCGCGCCGATCAAGGGCGAGAACTACTTCAAGGCCGACATCGTCGCCGGACGGGTGGGGGCGGAGCAGACGAAGCCGAAGTTCGAGTTCTGATCACTTGAAGTGCGTCTTGATCCAGTCGATCCAGCGCCGGTACAGATCGATGCTGCGCACCGGGTCGCCGGGGAAATGCCCTCCCACCGGATACGCCACGAACTTCACCTCCACGCCGTTGTCCTTGAGCGCGTGATACATCTCGAATGACTGCGTCGCCGGGACACGCGCGTCGCCGGTGTCGGTCAGGATCAGCGTCGGCGTCTTGATCTTGTTCACGTACGTGATCGGCGACTGCTCGAGGTACTGCTTCGTGAACTTCGGATCGTACGGCGAGCCGCCGAACGAGTAGTTGACCGTCACGTTGTTGTCCGACAGCGCGTACTCGTGCACGAGGTTGTTCACCGCCGCGCCGCTCACCGCCGCCTTCCAGATGTCGTAGTGGCCGATGAGCCACGACGTCATGTAGCCGCCGTACGACCAGCCGGAGACCGCGATGCGGTCGTGATCGATGAAGCCGCGCTTCTCCAGCATGGCGATGCCGGCCATGACGTCGCGGCCCGGACCGGCGCCGGCGTCGTTGAAGATCGCGCGCTCGTAGGCGTTGCCGAGGTTGTCGCTGCCGCGGTAGTTCGGGGAGAAGACGATCCAGCCTTGTGCGGCGAGGAGCTGGGGGAGCATCGAGAACGTCCGCGTCGAGGCGGCCTGCGGTCCGCCGTGAATGGAGAGCACGAGCGGATATTTGCGATCGGACTTGAAGTCGGGCGGATAGACCACCACGCCGTCTTCATTGAAGCCGTCGTTCGTCCAGGTCACGCGCTCGACGTTCCCGAGCTCGAGCGACGCCACCGCTTCGTCATTGAGTGACGTCAGGCGGCGCGGCTTCGCCGTCGCGGAGCTCATGTAGTAGAGCTCGCGCGGATGCTGCGGCTCGGAACCGGTGAAGGCGATCGCGCCGTCGCGTCCCACGTTGAAGTCGACCCAGTACGCCCACGACGGGCTGATGTCGCCGAGGTCGAGCTTCTTCGCCGCGCCGGTCAGGGGCTGCAGCCAGAGCGCGGTCGCGGTCGCATCGTGACCGCCGACGACGAGCGACTTGCTGTCGGGCATCCAGAGCGCGCGGAAGAGACTGCGATCGATGCCGCGCGTCGCGTCGACCGGCTCACCGCCCGACACCGGCACGACGTAGATCTCGACCTCGTTGTTCGGATCGTTGTCGCGCGGAAACCAGTACGCGATCCGCGTGCCGTCGGGCGAGAAGACCGGCGTCGTCTCGAACTTCACCTGCTTCGTCACCTTGCGCGAGTTGCCGGTCGCGACGTCGACGACGTAGATCGCCGTGCGGTCGCTGTCGCCGTAGACCGGCGACTCCTGCTTCGTGATCGCCAGGTTTTTTCCGTCGGGCGACCACGAGAGGGGCGACGGCACGGGGCCGGGCGGCTGGGCCATCGGCACACTCCAGCCGCCGCTGGTGATCCGCTTCGCGTCGCTGCCGTCGTCGTTGATCATCCAGACGTGCGACGGCAGCGGCAGCTCCTGCACGAGGAAGTCGCTGTTGCCCGGCTCGAACGCGTCCTCGAACTTCGCGCGCTCTTTCTTCTCCGGCTTCTCGTCGGCGGCGACGAACGCGAACGCCTTGCCGTCGGGACGCCACGCGTACTGCTGGATCCCCTCTTTCGCTTTCGTCACCTGCAGCGCTTCGCCGCCGTTCATCGGCAGGACGAAGAGCTGCGGGCCATCCTTCTCCACCGAGATGAACGCGAGGCGATCGCCGTTCGGCGACCAGCGCGGCGAGCCGACGTGATGACGCTCGTACGTCAGCGTCCGCCGCCCGCCGGTGGCGACGTCGATGAGGACGAGCTCGTCTTCGGATCGATTCTCTTTCGCGTTCGGCGTGCTGATCACGCAGGCGATCGACTTGCCGTCGGGCGAGAGCTGCGGATCGGAGACCGACCTGAAGCGGAAAACGTCATCCGGCTCGATGCGCCGTTTCTGCGCATGGAGGCTGAGCGCGACGAGAACGATGAGAAGAATTCGTAAAGTCTTCATGCGCTGAGTATAGAGAACGCTCCCCTACCCTAAAATGGAAGCTCTCAATGTCGCTGCTTCTCCAGCAGGGCGGTCCAAAACGCGGTGCGTCGCCGATGATCGGCCGCGAAGTCCTCACCGGTCCCGATCCCGACATCTGCAAAGTGAAGGGCGTGATGTTCGCGGCGCGGCGCGAGTTCCTGATGAAGGGCTTCGGCGAGCGGACGTTCTATTCGATCGTCAGCAAGCTCAACCCCGACACGATGCGCGTGGCGATGCATCCGGTGGCGGGCGCGTGGTACGACTTCGGCGCCGTGGTCGAATACGACCGCGCGATCTGGGCCGCGTGTCATCAGCGCTACCCCTACATCCTCGACCTGATCGGCGCGGCCTCGGCGGAGCTCGGCATCACGCGCGTCTTCCAGCAGCTCGACGAGGCGGAGCTCTACGCGTTCCTCGAAAAGCTCGCGCAGTTTCACGAGCAGTATCAGATGTACGGCCGCCTCGAGGCCGAGCGCACCCCGACCGGCGCGCGCATGCACTACCGCGACTACCCCTGCTACAGCCCCGTCTTCTGCGCCAGCGGCAACGGCTTCCTGCTCGAGGCGATCATGCGCCACGGCGGCCGCGACGCCGATGTGGTGGAGACGAAGTGCCACTGCCACGGGGATGAGGTGTGCACGTACGAGTTGACGTGGGGATAGAGCGATTGAGCTGTTGAGCTTTTGAGCGATTGAGCTCAACGCCTGAATCGCTAAACAGCTCAACCGCCTTGCGGAAGGAATTCACCGTGGGCCGATCTGTTAACGCCCGCGCATGCAACAGTTTCGCTACGACATTCGCAACGTGGCCATCATTGCCCACGTCGACCACGGCAAGACCACGCTCGTCGATGCTCTCCTCAAACAGGCGGGCGCAGTTCGCGCCAACCAGCAGATGGATGAGCGCGTCATGGACTCGAACGATCTCGAGAAAGAGCGCGGCATCACCATCCTCGCCAAGAACACCTCCATCCGGTACCTGGTCGACGATCCCGACGCCCTCGGGCATCCGGTTCATCACGAGGCGACGCACACCGCGTCGGGCCACGACCTCCCGGCCGTCTTCGTCCATCCGAAGGAAGTGAAGATCAACATCGTCGACACGCCGGGCCACGCCGACTTCGGCGGCGAGGTCGAGCGCGTGCTGTCGATGGTCGACGGCGTCATCCTCCTCGTCGACGCCGCGGAAGGGCCGATGCCGCAGACGCGCTTCGTCCTGCGCAAGGCGCTCGGCCTCGGCCTCCTGCCGATCGTCGTCATCAACAAGATCGATCGCAGCGACGCGCGCCCGACGGAAGTGGTCAACGAAGTCTTCGATCTGATGATCGAGCTCGGCGCATCCGACGAGCAGCTCGACTTCCCGATCCTCTACGCCATCGGCCGCCAGGGCATCGTCCGCTCGGAGCTCACCGACACCACCGAGGATTGCCGTCCGCTCTTCGATGCGATCCTCAAGCGCATTCCTCCCCCGCCGGGCAACGCCGAAGGCGCGATGCAGCTGCTCGTCTCCGCGATCGACTACAACGATTACGTCGGCCGCATGGGCATCGGGCGCATTCAGCGCGGCACGCTGAAGCAGGGCGAAGACGTCGTCCTGATCCTCCGCGACGGCACGCACAAGAAGGGACGCGTCACGAAGCTGACGGCGTTCGAAGGACTCACGCGCAAGGAAATCGCCGAGGCCTCGGCGGGCGAGATCGTCGCGGTGGCGGGATTCGCGGACGTCGAGATCGGCGAGACCTTCTCCTCCGCCGCCGAGCCGGAGCGCCTCGAGCCGATCGCCATTGACGAGCCGACCGTGTCGATGTTCTGGCTGGTCAACGACTCGCCGTTCGCCGGCACCGAAGGAAAGTACGTCACCTCGCGCAACATCAAAGAGCGTCTCGACCGCGAGCTGCGGAAGGACGTCGCTCTGCGCGTCCGCGAGACCGAGCTGGCCGACCGCTTCGAAGTCTCCGGACGCGGCGAGCTGCACCTCTCGATCCTCGCGGAAAACATGCGCCGCGAAGGCTTCGAGTTCGCGCTGTCGCGGCCGCAGGTCATCCTCAAGGAAGTCAACGGCAAGACGATGGAGCCGTACGAGGCGCTCGTCGTCGACATCGACGAAGGACACGTCGGCCCGATCATGGAGAAGCTGCAGATCCGGCGCGCGGAGATGACCGACATGGTCAACCCCGGCACCGGACGCGTGCGCATCGAGTTCAAGATCCCGACGCGCGGCCTCTTCGGCATCCGCACCGAGTTCCTCAGCGAGACGCGCGGCACCGGCCTGCTGTACCACACGTTCCTCGAGTACGGTCCGTATCGCGGCGACATCACGAGCCGCAACCGCGGCGCGCTGGTGTCGAAGGAAGCGGGCGAGACAACCGCGTACGCGATCGAGCCGCTGCAGGAGCGCTCCACGCTCTTCCTCGGCCCCGGCTCGAAGGTGTACGGCGGCCAGATCGTCGGCGAGAACTCGCGCGACGTCGACATGGTGGTGCAGGTCTGCAAGAAGAAGCACCTCACCAACATGCGCGCCTCCGGCTCCGACATGGCCGTGCAGCTCACCCCGCCGCGCCTCATGACGCTCGAGCAGTGCCTCGAGTGGATCGACGACGACGAGCTGCTCGAGGTCACGCCGGAATCGATCCGCATCCGCAAGAAGATCCTCGACCACTCACAGCGCGAGGTGGCCAGGAAGAAAGCGGTCAAGGCGGACGCGGCGGTCGAGGCTTAGGCGGATTACTCCTCCGGCCCCATGCGCCGGTGGAACTCCTCGACGAATTCCTCGGGTGTCCCCCAGTAATACGACACGCCGCGCGATCGCCCGTATTGAGCGAAGTACTCCTGCGCGCGGCCGAGCTGTCTGCTGTTGGCAAGTTCGGGCGAAGGCGCGATCGTCAGCGTCGGGATGGATCGCGATCGCAGTCCGAGCTCCCTCCGGATGATCGACACTTCGGGATCTTCCCGATCGAACCCGAACACGATCAAGCTGCTCATGTTCAACTGAAACAGGGAATCGCGAATGGCGTCGATGAGCGTGATCGCCAGCGGCTTTTCCATGATCGATGAGGGGAATCCCACGAAGCCAAGCATGTGGATGACGACGGTCTCGACGGAAGGTGATTTCGTGAATTCGGCGGGAACGTCCGTTTGCGCCTTTTTTCCCTGCAGTTCGAGCGCCTGCTCGAATTGATCGGTGTAATCCGTCGTCAGCCAGCGCTGGATCGGCAGTGTCGCCAGTGCGCGATAGGCGGAAGGGACCTCGCCTTCTCCTTCCATCAGCAACTTCTGCCAGCCGGTTCCGAAGTTCACGCTGAGGTAATCGATCACCGTCCTCACATCCGTAGGCTCGGAAAACGGATATTCGAAATGCGTGGTCAGGCGCTTCAGCATCGATTGACCCCAGAGCGCGGCCCCGATCACCCCGACAGTCTGACCCGATGCGACTCCCTCGATGATCTGACTCCAGCGTTCCTCGTCCTCCATGCCGTGCAACTCCGCGGTTTTCGACAGCCGGTCGAATAAGCGGCTTCCCCGTTTCTGCACGCTGTCCGCGAGCACGATCGCTTCGGGCGTGGCGATCGTCCGCAAGGCATCGAGCGCCGCGATCTGCCACTCCTCCTGTTCGAGAAACGGCTTGATCGCGTCGATCGCTCCGGGATCGCGAACGGCGCCCAGGGCGCGCAGCGCCGTACGGATGCGCGCGGGCTTCGTCAGCTGTCGCGCGAGGATGTCGACCGGCGGACCTCCCGACGCCTCGCCGAGGTATTGCATCAGGCGCGCGGCGCTATCCTCGGAGATCGATCCGTCATCGAGCGCACGTCCGATCAGCGGCCAGGGGTTGCGCCCGGACGCTTCCAGCGCACGCCTCCACTGTCCGAGCGCATCGCGCGTCTCCGACGCGGCACGAAGCATGAACGACCATTCCTCGTCGTCGAGCATCCGGAGGAACGTCGCGTCTTCGAGCAACTGCGCCGTTCGTTCGCGGCTGACAACGAACGGCGTGCCCGACTGTCGTACCTTCCGCAGCCAGATGCGCCGCAGGTTCGGGCGCATGTCGCGCGACAGCTCGCTGATGTAGTCGCTCACCCATTCGATGCTGACGTCGGTGCCGTGCGATCCGCGCGTATCGATGTGCGCGAGGCCCGACGAGTCGATCGCACGCATGAAGGAGCGAACCTCCGGCATCGTGACGTGAGTGGCCAGCATCAGCTCCGACTCGCTGACCGGTCGCTTCGTCCAGTCCTTCGTGTGCATCGAATCGATCGCCAGCTCCAGCATCGCGATCTGCTGGAAGTCGAGATGCTCGTCGACGTCCTTCGTCACGCGCGCTTCGATGATGCCGCCGGCCTTGCCGAGCGTCTCGTAAAGGCCGTACGTGATCAGCAGGCCGTCCTTCTCGTTCCACAGCGTGTCGCAGACGATCTGGACCGCCACCGGCTGAATGAGTCCGTGCTCGCGCGGCAGCTCGGCCACGATGCGATCGACCAGTCCCGGCTCGAAATCGAACGGCAGCGCGACGACCGCCGCCGGTCCTTCGATCGCCTCCTTCGCCTGCTCCGGGGTGAGCAGTCGAAGGCGCAGTTGCGACTCCTTTTCAAAGATCGCCGGGATTTCGTCACGGAAAGCATCGAGCTCCGCGAGGTAGTCCTCGCGCATCGAGACGACGAGGTGAACGCCCGCATCTTTCGTCCGGTAAAGCAGTCCCACGTCGGCGATGAAGGCCCGGCGCGTTTCGTCGGAGATGTCGTTGAGAAAGAACTCTTCGAACTGATCGAGGAAGAGCACCAGCGGCCGTTTCGCTGCCTCGACGATTCCGATCAGAAGCTCCGCGAACGATGGCGTCGACGGCGGCAGCTTCAGCCCTTCGTCCGCGGCCGCATCCCGCACGGACTTCGCCGGATCGGATCCGACCCGCGCGATCAACGTCCTGTAATTCCGGTCCTCCAGCCGCGGCCGCACGCCGGCGTTGATGAGCGACGACTTCCCTGTCCCGCTGCGCGCGAAGAGCACCACCAGGCGCGTCGTCACGATATCGGCCAGCAGCACCTCGATCTCGCGCCGCCGCCCGAAGAAGATGTCGCGGTCCTCCTTCTTGAAATACGCAAAGTACTTGTACGGCTGCGCGGGCGCGATCGCCTTCATACGTGCAGCTCCTCGTACGCTTTCTGCAGCTCGTCGGCGAATTCATAGATGTCCTGATCGACCACCTCCACGCCGCGCGACGTCCAGAACTTCTCCCAGTACTGCGGCGGCTTCCACTGGATCGAAAAGCGCGACGGCGGAAAGCCGTTCTCATCGAACGAGCCCATGACGACTTTGTACAAGGCGCGGAAGTCCCAGTCCTCGAGGCTGTATCCGAGGAACAGCAGATCGCTGTCCTTGAGCATCTCGCCGATCTTCTTCGGTACCCCATGCTCTTTCGATCCGAGAAGCGTCAGAAAATCGATGTAGTCATCCTCGGTGATGATGACTGGAGAATGCTCCTTCGGCGGGCCGCCCCCGTCGGCTACCGGGTCTTTGAACGAGCCGTGGATCTTGTAGACGAGTGGCCGCCTCTGGCCGGACGGCGCCAGGGACCACTCATCGACCAGTGCGCGGCCTTCGAGCGTCGACGGCGTCTGCACGACCACCATCGGATTGCGCGGCGCGAGCGCGCGCTCCAGCAGGCGGTCGTAGTTCGTCGTGATGTAGAGCTCGAACGGCAGCGAAGCGAGAACCTGCAGCAGATGCGATGGCTGGCAATTGGTGTCGGGCAGAAGGGTCTTCAGCCTCTGCACGAGCGCGAGCCGCTTGAGCAGCACTTCGTAAACGAGCGAGACCTTCTGCAGGTTTTTCTTGTCGGCGATCGGCTCGTTGATCCCGTGCGCCAGCGCCTCGGAGACTTCCGCGCCGAGCAGCAGCCCGTCGTAGTTGAGGTTCGCGGACTTGATGTTTGCAGCCGCGCCGAGAATTGGAACGCAGAACCCCTGCTCGATCCGTTGAGCAATGTGCGACAACTGCGCGGGCTGCAACGGCATTCGGGAAGGGTAGCATGCCGGAAATTCACATCACGGCCACTCGCTGACCAGCTTCTCGATCGCCTCCTCGATCGTAGCTTTCCCGTCGAGATGCGGCGTCCACGCCGCGGCGACGCGATCGCGACAACCTTCGCCGCACAGCACGGGATAGAGCTTCACCGCGATCTCGGTGTAATCGTCGATGCCGTCTTCGGCATACGCGCGGCGCGTCAATTCGCCGGCGTTGTAGAAGAGCACCGCATGCCACAACTGCCGCGGGACCGTCTTGTTGTGTGCTTTCGCAGCGCGGCTGATGCTCTCCATCAGCGTTGTCGCCCATTGATGCGAGGACTCGTGGATGAGGATCTCGAGCGACGCGAGCCCGAGGTAGCCGGGATCGGTCGAAGCGATCGTGGAGTGCGGCGGATAGGTGGTGAAGGCGCCGACCGGTCCCGCCTGCACCGACACATCGACGACGATCGGCTTCGACGGCCACGTCTTTCCGTACGACGCCGCGAGCCTGTTCGTCAGCGCCGGCACGTAGCGCGCGAGCAGCGGCTGCACAGTTCCGATCCAGGAACGATTGCGCGCGTCGTGCGCGGGCCACCAGTACTTGCGATAGACCGGCGCGGCCTTCTCCAGCGTCGCCTTCAGCTCCGGCTCGTTCGGAAAATCGGGCGCGTGCTCGCGCGCCGCGCTCAACGCGTCGTTGATCTTCACCATCCCGTCGTCGAAGAGGACGTCGCGCGCCGACCACTTGCTCTTGTACGTCGCCACCACCTCGTCCCACACCTTCCGATCTTCGGCCGTCATCGTCCGCTCGATCGGCATCCCGCGCCCCGCGGCGCGCAGGAAGTGATGGAGGTTCATCCAGAAGTTGCTCTGCAGGACGAACGGATTGGAGAGCGCGGCGACGAGCACGAGCGCATGCATTTCTGAAGTGTAGAGGGAGTTTGACCTCCGTTTACGCGACTACCATTAAGTACATCCATGTCCATCAACTCCGGCGCTCTCCTCGGGCCGTACGAGCTCCTCTCGCCGATCGGCGCGGGCGGGATGGGACAGGTGTTCCGTGCGCGCGACAAACGCCTCGGGCGCATCGTCGCGGTGAAGGTCCTGCCGCCGCATCGCTTCGCGGTGCGCGACTGGTCGCAGCGCTTTCGCCGCGAGGCGGTCGCCGTCTCCGCGTTGAGCCATCCGAACGTCTGCGCGCTCTTCGACATCGGCGAGACGGTCATCGACGACGAAACGGTCTCGTACCTCGTCATGGAGTACCTCGACGGCGAGACGCTGCGCGATCGCCTGAAGCAGGGCGCGTTTCCCGTGCGCCAGGCGATCGACGTCGGCGTGCAGATCGCGAACGGCCTCGCCGCCGCGCATCGCAAGGGACTCGTGCATCGCGATCTCAAACCGGAGAACGTCTTCCTCACGCGCGACGGCGTGGTGAAGATCCTCGACTTCGGACTGGTCAAGGCGATCGATGACCTCGAGCCGGCATCATCCGATCAGAAACAGACGCAGCCCGGCACGATCGTCGGCACCGCCGCGTACATGGCGCCGGAGCAGATCCGCGGCGATGCGATCGACCTGCGCGCCGACATCTTCTCGTTCGGCGTGGTGCTCTACGAGATGCTCACCGGCCTGCAGCCGTTCCACGGCGAGACGGCGGTCGACACGATGTCGCAGGTCCTCAACACGGAGCCGGAGGAGCTGACCGGATTCCTGTCCGATTCATCGGCCGGCGTGGCGGAGATCGTGCGCCGCTGCCTGATGAAAAACCCCGACGATCGCTACGCTTCGGCGCGGGATCTCGGGTTCACGCTGGAGGCGGTGTCGTTCGGATCGGGCAAGCGGCGGATGGACGTTTCGTCCACGCCGCGGAAGGCGAAGAGCGGACGAGACGTCCGCTCCCCTCTTCTCGGACTGGGACTGGTCGCGGCATTGGCGCTGCTGCTGACGGCGGGACGTTTTCTTACCGCGCATCGCGACGATCCCGGTCCGCCCGCCGCCCGCCCGCTCACGCATTCCGGCAAAGACGAAGCGCCGGCGGCATCGCCCGACGGGCGTTTCATCGCGTTCGTCTCATCGCGCGACGGCCGCGAGCGCGTCTGGCTCAAGCAGCTCGCGGACGGCACCGAGGTCGCGCTGACGAGCGGGCCGGAAGACTGGGCGCCGCGGTTTTCATCCGATGGTGCGACGCTCTTCTTCACACGTGCCACGCCCAACGGCATCGCCATCTACCGCGTCCCGGTCCTCGGCGGCGAGCCGCGCAAGGTGCTCGACAACGCATTCGACGCCGACGTCGCGCGCGACGGCCGCATCGCGTTCATCCGCAATCGCGCCGGCGGCGCGCGCACGTCAACGCTCTGCATCGCGTCGTCCGATGCGACGTCGGTGAAGGAGATCAGCGCGACGGCGAACGAAGACCTCGCCGCGCCGCGCTGGTCGCCCGACGGCGCGCAGATCGTCGTCACGAGCAATCCGCGCTCGACCTCCGGCGGAGCGCTGCTGCTGGTGAAGGCCGACGGCGGCTCGCAACGCGTGATCACGCGCTCCGGTCCGCACGGGCTCTTCTCCGCCGCCGCGTGGACCGACGACTCCGGCGGCCTGGTCTTCACCGAGCTCGAAACGGTCGCCACCGTCGCGATGCGGACGCGCGGCGGCACCGCGCGCGTGCTGCTGTACGACCTCTCGTCGGAGACGTTCCGGCCGATCGTTTTCAACGCGCACGCATCGGCCGACACGATCGATCTGCTGCCCGGCGGACGGCTCGTGTTCTCCGAGGATTTCACGCGGCAGAATTTGCAGGAGATCGCGCTCGATCGCGCCCACGACACGCACTGGCTGACGCGCGGCACGGCGATCGATCGGCAGCCGTCGTACGCGCCCGACGGCAACCGCGTCGTCTTCACCTCGGACCGCAGCGGCAATCCCGACATCTGGGAGATGGTCCCGTCGACCGGCGCGGTGCGACGGCTGACCGACGACACCGCGGTCGATTGGGATCCGGTGATCGCCGCCGACGGACATCTCCTCTGGAGCTCGAGCCGCGGCGGACATTTCGAGGTGTGGCGCGCGAACGGCGACGGCGAAGCGGCGCGCCAGATCACGACCGACGGCGGCGATGCGGAGAACCCGACCGCGCCGCGTACCGCGGACTGGATCTACTACGACTCGAGTCATCCGCAGAAGGACGGCCTCTGGCGCGTCCATCCCGACGGCGGCGGGGCGGCGATGGTCATGCGCGGCGAGACCGCGCATCCCGCGGTCTCCGCGGACGGCGAGTACGTCCTCTTCCACCGCCCCGAGCCCGACGGCGGCACATGGACGCTCGTCGTGATGCGCATCGCCGACGGCGTGACGTTCGAGCTCGCCCGCGCCCTCCGCCGCAGCGTCCGCGGCCAGTGGCTCGGCGCGACGCACACGATCGTCTACGTCGCCGACGAAGGATTGCTGGCGCAGGATTTCATCCCCGGCCGCGACACGACCGCCACCCGCCGCCCGCTCACGAGCCTCGATCGCGACGCAACGATCGAGACGTTCGGGATCTCGCCGGATGGCAAGCGCGCGGTGCTGTCGATCCTGGAGCCGGCGTCGGATCTGATGATTACGGATGGGATTGAGGGGTTGAAGTAGGGAGCGCGGACGTCTCGTCCGCAGTCGGCGAGCGTCTCGCTCGACGACCGTTGGTGATCGGACGAGACGTCCGATCACTGCGGACGAGACGTCCGCGCTCCCCTCATACCGCCGAATCGCACGGACATGATTGGCTTGGTCGGATGCACGTTCTTGAAGTGCAGACTCGGATGCCAGCGATCAACCAGCTAGAAACTTGCGGAACGCCGCATTGCTTCGGGACTTCAAAGCTTGTCCGGATCGAGCGGCTCGGTGAGACCGGCTTCGTCTTCACGGATTGCCTCACCGGCCATCTCGGCCGATAGATCCTGCGAGCGAGCGAACAGATCATCCCAGCGGCGCTCCGATTCGAGCTCGGCCAGTATCCATGCACCAACCGCATCCTGCTCTGCTTCCGGCAGCTTCGACAGCTCTGCAACGACGTGTTCGAGCATCTTTCCCATAGACGTTCAACCCTCACACCGGCCGTTGCAACGACCGCGGATCCTCCCCCGCCCGCAGCGAGATCTGCGCCCCTTCCTCTCCGAGCTCGAGGCACTCGAAATAGTTTCGGACGTACTGCCCGAGGCGGTCGCCGGCGATGTGGGCGCGCTCGAGGTCGTCAACTAGTTGACGGCCCAGCTGCGCGGCCTCGGCGCGGACGCGCGACGCTTCCTCCCCTTCCGGGTTCTCGTCGTTCGCGCTGTAGCGGAAGAGGAGATTCGACATCGCCTCGGCGGTCTCCAGCACCGCCTCGGCGCTGATCGCGTTCTCCTCGGTGTGGCGCTCGAGGAGGTTGAGGATGCGATCCGCCATCCGGCCGGCGTGCGGGATATCGAGCGGGATGTCGAAGTGAGCCATGGCACCATTGTAGTGATGCGTGTCGTCATCATCTTCGCCATCGTCGTCGCCCTTTTCGCGCCGTTCAACATCGTCGCGGTGCGACTCCTCTCACGACTGCACCCGCGCCGGCGGCGGATCGTTTTGGCGCTCGTCGTCATCTGCAATCTGATGTGGCTCTTCTTCCCGACACTCAACGCGCGGACCGATTTCTCGCGCCTCGCCCGCGCCATCCTCGGGCCGCCGTGGTTCGCCTGGCTGTCGTTCGTGATCATCTATTCGCTGGTCATCGGCCTGTTGCTGATCGCCTGGATTCCGTTCCACAAGCGGACGACCTTCGACGACTTCGCACGCCGCCCATCGCGCTTCTTTCTCTGGTTCGTGCTGATCGGCGGCATCGTCGGCGTCTACCAGGCGCTCGTTCCGCTGCGCGTCGAGCATGTGCCGGTGCATGTCCCCGGTCTCGCCGGCAAGAAACTCGTGCTCATCGCCGATCTGCACACCGGACTCTTCACGCGATCGTCGCGCCTGGAGACGATTTTCAGCACCGCGGCCACGCAGAATCCCGACGCGATCCTGCTCGCCGGCGATCTGATCGACGACGATCCCTACTTCACGCCGAAGCTGATCGCCGCGACGAAGGTCGTGCCGTCGTCGATCCCGATCCTCGCCACGCTCGGCAATCACGAGACGTACGGCGCTCCGTTCGAGCACATCGCGAAGATGCGCGGCAGTCGCATCCGATTGCTCATCAACGAAGGCGTCGCGCTCGGCAACGTCTGGATCGCGGGCCTCTCCGATTACGCCGCGCAGCAGCGCAACGTCCCGCAGCTCGTGCCGAACCTCGACGCCGCGCTGCGCGGCAAGCCGGCGGATGCAATCCCCGTCCTCGTCGCGCATCAGCCGAAGGCATTCGCGGATGCAAAGAAGCACGCCATCCCGCTGACGCTCGCGGCCCACACGCACGGCGGCCAATGCGGCATTCGCCCGCTGCACCTCACGCTCGCCGGCGTCTTCGTGAAGTACGACATGGGCCTCTATCGCGAGGGCGCGTCGCAGCTGTACGTGAATACGGGGACCGGGTACTGGCTGTTGCCGTGGAGGTTGGGATTGACGCCGGAGATCACGGTGATTGAGTTGCGGTGAGCATCTCTTTCACGAAATCGGCGGCATCGCCCCAGTAGTACATGACACGCTCGGAGCGCGCGTATTGGCGGTAGTAGTCCTGAGCGCGGGCCAGCTGCTGGGCGCTGCGTAGCTGCGGCGGCGTGGCGATGATGAGCATCGTCACGCGCTCCGATTCCGGACCGGCCAGACTGCGCCGCACAAGGTAGGGCGCGGGATCGGCGGGATCGAATCCCAGCGTCACCATCAGCCGCGGTGCGCCGCGGTTGATGGATCGATGCATTCGCGCCCGCAGCAGGAGCATCTCCACCGCTTCCTCCGATCTCCACGTCGTCGAGCGGAGTCGCTCCGGCCGCCGCACGCTGCCGAACAGATGAAGGACGCGGATTGCCGTCCCATCCGGCTCGCCGGGGTCGCGCGCGAGCCGCTGACCCGAGGCTTCGAGTACCTGTTCCAGATCGGCGGAGTGATCGGAGGTGACGAAAACGCGAAACGGGAGTTGCGCCAGCGACTTGTAAAGGGCGGGCGGATCGGCCTCCATGTCGTCGAACTCTTTCAAGAGCTTCTGCCAACCGGCGCCGAACGCGATGGTCAGGTATTCGATGACCGACGAAAGGTTTTCCGCGTCGTCGAATGGATAGTCGAAGTGCTCGGCCAGGGCGCGCGCGAGCTTGGTGCCGCCGCGTGCGACGCCGGGCCCCAGGACCGCGGCGAGGTAGCCCGAGGCGATGGCGCTCTTCACGTCATCCCACTGCGAGGGCTCCATCCCCGAAAGCTTCCTGCCGAAGACGAAGTAATCTCTGAAGCTGCGGCCGCGCGGCTGGATGCTGTCGGCCACCTCATCGGCATCCTTGCCGCCGATCGCGCGGAGGGCATCGAGAGCCGCCGGCTGGAGCTCCTGATCGGCGATGACGCTCTTGATCAGCAGCACGGCGTCGTCGCTGCGGATCGCACCGAGGGCGCGGAGAGCGGCACGGGCGCGGTCGGGCTTCTGCAGCTCCGCACCGAGGATTTCGATGGGACGGCCGCCCCTGGACTCGCCGAGGTAGAGGATGAGACGCTGCGCGTCCTCCGGATCGATGTTCGGGTCGTCCAGTGCGCGCGCGATGAGCGTCCACGCGGTCTCCTCGTCCGCCAGCCTCTCGAACCAGCGGCCGAGCGCATCGCGGCTCACCGCTGCCGACACCAGCAGCTGATACCAGTCCTCCGGATCGCCGAGAAGTTTCTCCAGCTCGTTGTTCTCCAGCAACGAAAGGAGCCGCGTCAACTCGATCGGGCCGCTGCCGCGATGTCGCCGCAGCCAGAACAGCTGCAGGCGCGCGTCGAACTCGCGTGACATCAGCGCGAGACGGTCGCTCACCCATTCCAGATACGACTCGCTCTGCCACGTCTCGACGCGCACGAGGTGCAGACGGCAGAGTGTGTCGGCGAGCGCGGCGATGGTCTCGGCGTCGACCCGCGTCAGTGACTGCAGCTCGGAGAAGCTCCGTTGCCGCTTCGTGGCATCTTCCGTACGCAGGAGGGGCACGATCTGCTCGAGCGCGAAGAGCGTATCGACGTCGAGGTCCGAGAGGTCGCCCCAGATTCGAGCCTTCAGGATCCCGTCGGCCTGGCCCAGGCTCGTGTACTGCTCGACGTCGATGACCGCTCCCTGCCGCCGCCGCCACAAGGTGTCACAGACGATCTGCAGCGTGACCGGTTGAATCAGATCATCGTCATCGCGCGGCAGTTCATCGAGGATCCTCTCCACGACCTCGTCCTGGAAGGCGAACGGCGGCTCGACCACCCGCGAGGGGCCGACGATCGCCTCGCGGGCGTGGTCGCGCGTCAGAGCGCGGAGGCGCAGCTGCGACTCTTTCTCGAAGATAGCCGGGATCTCTTCGCGGAAGTCGTCCATCTCCGCGAGGTAGTCCTCGCGCAGCGAGAAGACGACGTGCACGCCGGAGTTCGCGTCACGGTAGATGTCGCCGATCGAGCGGATGAACGTGTCGCGCACTTCTCTGGTCAACGGATTGACGAAAAACTCCTCGAACTGGTCGAAGAAGATCACCAGCGGTCTCTCCAGACTGGAGACCGCACTACCCAGCAGGAGCGCGAGATCGTCGGATGCGGTGAACGAAATCTGCTCGCGCTGCAGAGCGACCCTCGCGCTGCCGACGGGATCGTTGCCCACGCGGCTCACCACGGTCCTGTAATCGCGATCGTGAAGGCGCGGACGGACGCCGGCGTTGATCAGCGACGACTTGCCGGTGCCGGTGCGGGCGAAGAGGACGACGAGACGTGTGGTGGCGATGTCAGCGAGAAGGATCTGCGTCTCGCGCCGCCGTCCGAAGAAGATGTGCCGGTCCGACGTCTCGTAGTTCGCGAAATATTTGTACGGCGCATCATGGGACGGCATTGACGCCTCCCTCCTGCAGCGCCAGATATGCGGCCTTCAGCTGGTCGATGAATTCGTAAACGTCGGCCTCGAGAATGTCGACCTTCTGCTCGGCCCAGAAGCCCATCCAGTACTGCGGCGGTTTCACCTGCACTGAAAATCGCGGCTGCGTGAACCGGTGCCCCTCGTACGACTTCATGATGATCTTGTAGAGCGCACGGAAGTCCCAGTCTTCGAGGCTGTAGCCGAGGAAGAGGAGGGTGTCGTTCTTCAGCCGGTCGGCGATCACCTTCGGAACGCCGTGCTCCTTCGAGCCGAGGAGGATGAGGAAGTCGATGTAGTCGTCCTCCGTGATGATCAGCGGCGAGTCGTCGTCGCGATCGCGCTGCGGTTCGCGGAACGTACCGTGGATTTTGTAGACGAGCGGCCGCCGGCTCCCCTCTTCGCCGTCGATCCATTCATCCAGTCCGGCACGGTTCTCCAGCACCGTCGTCGTCTGCACCACGACGATCGGCTCCCGTCCGCTCTTCGAAAGGGCCCGCTCCAGCAGCCGGTCGTAGTTCGTGGTGATGTAGAGATCGATCGGCATCTCGGCGAGCGTGGTCAGGATGCGAGACGGCTCGCGCTGATGGTCGGGGAGCATCCCCCTGAGATCGTCGACGAGGTTGACCCGCTTGACGACGCGCTCGTGGATCAGCGAGACGCGCGGCAGGTTCTTCTTATCGGCGATCTCGTATCTGAAATTCGTCGCCAGTGACTCCGCCACTTCATATCCGAGCGGCAGACCATCGTAGTCATGGCATGTGACGTTCACCGCGGCGCCGAGAAACGGCACACAACGCCCCCGGCGAATGCTCCTCGCGATGGCCTTGAGGTGGCCGTCCTGAAGTTCCATTGGATTGCTACAGAGGGTAGCACCCTTATGGCATTACGGCTCGGTGAGGGCGCGGACCGCGGTCATTGAGCTTGTGTCACTTCCGGCAACACCTCCCCCACCCTCCCCTCCACCTTGATCGCCGCCAGCTCATCCCCGCGCGTCGGGCCGATGTTCACGATGGCGATCGGGATGCTGCGCTCGCTCGCGCGCTTCACGAAGCGGAAGCCGGACCAGACCGTCAGCGATGATCCGGCGACGAGCAGGGCGTCGGCTTCGTCGACACGCTGCATCGCGTACGTCACCTTCTCCTTCGGCACCGACTCGCCGAAGAAGACGACGGCCGGCTTGAGGACGCCTCCGCACGACTCGCATTCGGGCACGTTGAACCCGTCGACCGCGGATGCGGGAAGCGCGGCGTCGCCGTCGGGGGCGAACTCCGCCTCGTCGGCGCGGAGGACGTGCCAGGGGGCGTTCGCCAGCCAGTCGGCATTGATGTCGGCGAGGCGATCCTGGATGTCGGCGCGCGAAAACTCGGCATGGCAATCGAGGCAGACGACGACGCGATTGCGTCCGTGCAGTTGCACCACCGCGCGGCTGCCGGCCTCCTGATGCAGGTCGTCGACGTTCTGCGTGATCAGCTGATGCACGCCGCCGCGCGACTCGAGCTCCGCGAGCGCGCGATGCGCGTGATTCGGTCGCGCCGACGCGAAGCGGGGCCAGCCGCGGAAGCTGCGCGCCCAATAGAACCGCCGCACCTCGGCACTGCGCACAAACGAGCCGTAAAGAATCGGCTTATGGCGTGTCCACGCCCCTCCGGGGCTCCGGTAATCCGGAATGCCGGATTCCGTGGAGCAGCCCGCGCCGGTCAAGACGACGAGGCGCCGCGATTGCGCGATCAACTGACGCAGACGTTCGATCATGCGATCATTGGAAACATGAGGCGCGTGGTTCTCTTCCTCGCCGCCTGGGTCCTGGCAACTCCGGCATTCGCGACCGGTCCGATCCGCTGGAGCGGCACCGGCTGCGCCACCTTCTACGACGAAGCGAGCCAGGAGCCGTGTCAGCCGAATGAACCGGTCAGCCTCTGGTACGACGAGTACGGCGTCTCCGGTCCGATCACCTGGAACTTCGGCGACGGCAGCCAGCCGGTGACGTCCGACACCGCGACCACGATCACGCACACCTACCACGCGGTCGGCACGTATCCGATCAGCGTCTCAGTCGGCGGCTCCGTGCATTCGATCTGGAAGCTGGCGGTCGGCTACGCCACGTTCCAGTTCGCGTCGTTCACCGCGAACGCGACCGAGGGAAGCGCGGCCGCAGTGACGGTGCTGCGCTCGCGCGGCGGCCCCGAGGGGAGCGTTTCGTATGCGACGAAGAACGGAACGGCCGCGGGCGGCGTCCGCTTCACCGCGACCACCGGCACGGTGACGTTCGCCTCGGGCGAGATGAGCCGGACGATCCAGATCCCGCTGATCGACGACGCGCGCTTCGACGATCCGCAGGACTTCACCATCGAGCTCACCACGACGTCGCCTGGCTTCTTCCTCGGCAAGGAGACTGACGTCAAGGTGACGATCAAGGACAACGATCCGCCGCCGACCTTCTCCCTTCCGCTGAACGATTACAAGCCGAGTGAGACCGAGGGCAGCGTCGACGTGACGATCGTCCGCACCGGCGATCAGTTGCGGCGCGTGAACGTCGGCTGGAGCGCCGGCGGGCCTGTCGTGTCGGCATCCGGCGTGACGACGTTCGAGCCGGGCGACACGTCGAAGAAAATCACCGTGCCGATCAAGAACGACGACATCTACACCGGCCGCGAGGAAGCGCTGTTTCGCCTCGCCAGCGCCGACGCGAGCGGCATCATCGTCTTCCCCTCGGTCATCAACATCTTCGTGCAGGACGACGAGCCGCCGCCGACGATCTCGATCGCCGATGCCTCGGTCGTCGAAGGCGACAACGGCACGACGGATTGCGTGATGACCGTGACGCTGAGCGGCAAGGTCGCCTCGGCCGACATCGGGTTCTACCAGCCCGCGACATCCGGGACATACGACGTCGACTTCCGCTCGTACATCCCGACGCTGCATTTCGCCGCGCCGTCGACCACCGGCACGCTGCATCTCACGATCAACGGCGATCAGAAGATCGAGCGCAACGAGACGATCACGGTTCGTGCGCAGGCGGCCGGATCGGCGCTGAAGACGGGACGCGACGGCATCTGCACGATCGTCGATGACGACTCCGCGCTGCTCCCCGAGGTGCTTTACGTGCGCGAGGGTGTTCCCGACAAACTCACGCTCGCATGGGGTGAGCCGCTCGCCGCGCCGGCGACCGTGAACGTCTCCGCGACCGGCGGCGTGAGCGTGCAGGCGACCGTCACCGCAGCGCCCGGTGTGATCTCGACGCCGATTCCGCTGACCGCATCCGACGGCGGCACTGTGACGGCGACGATGCAGCGTCCCGGCATGGATGCGGTCTCCGCGCGCGTGCGGATCGCCGTCTCCGGCTCCGCGCCGGTCGTCGAGCCGCAACTGTTGTCGATCCGCAGCGGTGCCACCGGCAAGCTGACGTTCTCGCTCTCGCCTCCGAAGACCGCGCCGACCGACATCGCGCTCGCGTCGGCCGACACGAGCGTCACAACCGTGCCGGCGATGATCACGGTCCCCGCCGGCGGCACGGTCGAAGCGCAGGTCAATGCGCTGGCGGCCGGCGAGACGACGCTCACGGCGAGCGTCATCGGCGGAATGTCGATCACGATTCCGGTTTCCGTGACGCTCGCGTCGCGTCCCGAGCTCGCGTCGCTGAGTCCATCATCGGGAAGCGTCGCCGGCGGCACGCGCGTGACGCTGCACGGCGACGGCTTCGAGCCGAGCTGCACGGTGCTGTTCGATTACTACGCGGCGACCGACGTCGTGGTCATCGATGCGCAGACGATGATCGTGAGCGCGCCGGAGCATGGTGTCGGCACAGGGCCGGTGACGCTGAACTGCGGGCCGTACTTGGTGACGTTGAGCGATGGGTTCAGCTGGTTCATGCCGCGGCGACGGCCGGGGCGATGACGATCACTCCAGCATCTTGTCGAACACGCTCTGCGTCTTCGTCACCGTGTAGCCGCGCTTCTCGTAGAACTTCCGCGTCCGCTCGCGCGCCACGTTGCTTTTCACGCGGATGCGAATCAGCCCGCGCTCCAGCGCCCACGCCTCGGCCGCGGCGACGAGTCGCGCGCCGAGGCCGAGGCCGCGCTCTTCTTCCTCGACGATGAGGCCGTGGATCTCGGCGAACGGATCGTTCGCCAGCGATTCGATGATCACCACCTCGATCCAGCCGCGCACGCGGCCGTCGCGCTCCGCGACGATCACGTCGCGCGTGCCGCACTCCTGCGCCGCCTCGATCCGCACGCGCATCGACGCCTCGTCGCTCGGATAGCCGAGCTGCGCCGCCAGCTCCGCCACGGCCGCCGCGTCGTGCGCCTCGGCGCGCCGGAGGATGTCGCCGCTCACGGCTTGAACGGCTCCGCGATGCGGCGGCCGGTGGCGAGGTCGGTCAGCGCGTAGATCAGCACCTTCGCCCCCTTCTGCAGGTCGGCGATCTCGATCTTCTCGTCGACGTCATGTCCCGGATACGGCTTCCCCGGAAACCACATGCCGAACGCGATCGAGTTGGGCAACCGTTTCGCGTACGTCCCGCCGCCGGAGATCGCGGGGCGCTGCGCCTTGCCGGTCGCGCGGTCGTAATCCTCGAGCAGCCGCAGGACGAGCTTCGACCGCGGGTCGAATCCGAGCGGCGTGTCGAGGTACCAGCCCCCCGGAGTCAGCGACGCGCCGTTCTTCTGATTGAACTCGCTGACGAAATTCGCGAGGAACTGCTCGAGCTGCGCGCCGGTGCGCGGCGGCGTGCTGCGGATGTTGATGGTGAGCGTCCGCTTCTTCGGGTCGTTCTCGTCGGGCTTGATCGTCGCGACGTTCACCGCATAGCGACCCCACAGCGGATCGGATTGCGTGAAGCCGAGGGCGGTGCCGTAGATGTCCTCGCCGGCGACGCGCGCGAGCTCGAGCAGATCGTTCGCGCCGCCCGCCGGCAGGATGTTCTCCATCGCCTGCGCCAGCGCGACGAGCGCATTGCGGCCCCCTTCGATGTTCACGCCGGCGTGCGCGGAGTGTCCGTACGCGACGATCCGCAGGCCATCATCCTTCGCCTGCATCGCGAGGCGCGTCCCCTCGGGGAGGATCGCTCGCTTGATCGCTGCGATGATCGGATCCCACTGCGGGTTTCCGTCCTTCCAGCGCAGCGTGACCTCGGCGCGATCGGGGACGATGCTCGCCGCGAGTCCCGCGGTGAGCTCGCTCACCTCGTACGGCTGCTGCACTTCGCCTTTGCGCTCCGCGAGCGTCGTCGTGACCGTCAGCGCGTTCCACGCTTTCTCGCCGATCACGACGGGGAACTCGGAATCGAGGACGAGCGAGTAGACGGGCGCGGTGTGCGTCTTCAGATACTCCGGCATCTCGTCCGCTTCCGACTCTTCGCGGCTGCCGACGAGCAGGCGGATCGTGTGCGTCCGCTTCACGCCGCTCTCCTTCAGCGCCTTCATCGCCAGCAGCGCCTGCACCAGCGGTCCCTTGTCATCCGCCGAGCCGCGGCCGTAGACGAACGTCTCGTCGAACTTGCCGCCGAACGGCGGGAACGACCACGCCTCTTCGTCGACCGGCTGCACGTCGCCGTGGACGACGAGCCCGAGGACCGGCGCTTTTGCATCGGCAGCAGGCAGCTCGATCTCCGTGATCTTGCCGGCGTCGCGGACCACGAAGCCGAGCGCCTCGCCGGTTTTCATCAGCCAATTCTTCTGCTCCGCGATCGCCTCTTCGTTGTGCTCGTACGTGCGGAAGTGCAGCACCTCGGAGAGCATCGGCACGAGGTGCTTCGCCTCGACGCGGTCGTAGTGCTGCTGCACTTTCGCAACGTTGGTGTTGAGGGCGGCGAGGAAAAAAAGGGTGGCGAACATGGGGCGTAGGGTACACAAAACTCGGCTACCATTTCGGAAACCAACCGTCATCAAGAGGGGTCCATGAAAACGTTTCTGAAAATCGTCGGCGGCATCGCCCTCGTCGTCGTTGCCCTCGCGGCCGGGGCCGCGACCTTCCTGCATTTCAAGAAGCCGGCGTCGCGGCCGGCATCGACGGAGAAGATCGAGGCGACGCCGGAGCGGCTGGCGCGCGGACAGTACGTCGTCGAGCATGTCTCCGACTGTCTCGGGTGCCATTCCGATCACCTCCTCACCTTCTCCATGCCGGTCAAGCCCGGCACTGAGGGGGCGGGCGGCTACATCTTCGACGAGAAGATCGGTTTCCCCGGCCGCGTCGCGGCGCAGAACATCACGCCGGATGAACAGTACGGTCTCGGCAAATGGACCGACGGCGAGATCCTCCGCGCGATCCGCGAAGGGGTCGATCGCAACGGCGACGCGCTCTTCCCGATGATGCCGTACGAGCACCTCCGCAACATGAGCGATGAGGATGCGAAGGCGGTCGTCGCCTACCTCCGCACGCTCAAGCCGATTCACAGCGGCGTGCCCGACAAGCAGCTGAACTTCCCGCTCAACTTCATCGTGAAGTTCATTCCGAAGCCGCTCGACGCGCCGGTCGCGCATCCCGATCCGAAGGACAGCATCGCGTACGGCAAGTACCTCGCGACGATCGGCGGCTGCCACGAGTGCCACACGCCGCACGACGATCACAACAACCTCATCGCCGGAAAAGACTTTTCGGGCGGCTGGGAGATGGCGGGACCGTGGGGCCGTAACTACACGGCGAACATCACGCCGATGCCGTACACGTTCACCGGCCGCGCGACGCGCGAGGAGTTCATCAGCCGCTTCAAGGCGTTCGCCAGCCTCACCGCCGGGAACGCGCCGGCGACGAAGCCGGGACACAACACGGTGATGCCGTGGATCACGTTCGCCGGCATGACCGACCAGGACCTCGGCGCGATCTACGACTACCTCAAGACCGTCAAGCCGATCGACAACAAGATCAACACTTTCCCCGACGGCAAGTGAGCTCGCTCCTCCCGCTCGCCTGCTTCGGCGCCGCGATCATCGTGATCGCCGGCGCCGGAGCAACGGGCGTGTGGTTGACGCTGCGGCTCAGTCGCTCCGAGCGCTTTCGCCGCCTGGCCGGCGGCTCGGAGCGGATGCGCGAAACGCGCGACAGGGATTTCTTCTGGACGGGCGAAGCGGCCGTGGCGCGGGTGAACGCGGCGCGCGAATTCGCCGCGAAGCGCGGTCACCGATATCGCGATGACGCGATCGAGTGGAGCGACGGCGATTGCACCTGCACGCTGTACACAGAGAAGATCGAAGACAGCGAGAGCACCACGACGTACATGAAGCTGCGAGTCGCTCAGCTGCACCTGCCGGCGTTTTCCATCACCACGCGCACGTTCTTCTCCGGTCAAGGCATCACGTTCGCGGACGATCCCGAATTCTCCGAGCGCTATGTCGTCGAGAGCAGCGACGAGGCGCGCGCTCGCCGCGGGCTCACGCGCGACGTCAGGCGGACGATCGTGTCGAGCAAGACGTGGCGCGTCGATTCGGATGCGAAGACGCTGCTCTTCACCGATCTCGAACACACGACGACGGTCGGATTCGAACGTTTCGTGGATGACTCGATGCTGGTCGTGCGAGCGCTGCGTCAATCGACTCGAGCCTGAAGCGCCGACTCCACTCGCTCGCGCAGCCACGGCCGCGCCGTCGGCGGCAGATCCGCGAGCCACGCGGAGGCCAGCGCGGAATCGTGGCGGACCGCGGCTTGATAGACCGCGGCGTCGCTGATCAATGCCTCGCGGACGTTCGGCGTCGTGTGCGCGGCGTATTGCAGGCAGACCTCGAGGAGGTCGCCCGCGGCAGCGAACTCGTGCCGGGCCATCGCGGCCGAATACGCCAGCGCGTACGCCGTGGGGGTGTCGCGCGACTCGTCGCGAATCGCCGTCGCCTGCGCCAGCAACGGCGGCGTCATCTTTTCCGGCTGCTTTCCTTCTGATGATTCGTCCGACAAGCGCACGATCGCCATCCAGCGCTCGCATCGCGGGCGATCGAAGAACAACATCCGCAGACGTCCGCCGTCGCTGACGGTGAGCTGCGTCTCGAACGGCAGCAGGTCGCCGATGCCGACGAGGAGCGAAAGCCCGAGGAACGCCATGAGCCCCGCGGGGTGAAACAGGCACGCCGCGGCGCAGAGGAGATTCGCGGCCGGTCCGGCGAACACCATCACCGCGTACGCGGAGCGCGGCACCTCGCCCGGCGGAGGGGTGAGCTTCGTCTGGCCGCTGAAGAACAACGCCATTCCCCCTTGAAACGACACGCCCTTCGTGCGATGAAAAAGCAACGCGCTGATCCGCACGTGCTGGAAGCGAAAGCCGGCGGCGAGTCCGCCCACGATATGTCCGAATTCGTGGATCGCGATCACCGCGAGATAGCTGGCGACGAGCACGAACATCAGGCGAAGCACGTCGCCGCTGCCCGCGTTCATGATCAGGTCATCGTGGCGATCGATCCAGAGGATGAGCGCAAGCGTTCCGCCGACGGAGGCGATCACCATCGCGGCCGCGATCGACACCGTCTTCGCATTCACCGATCGCCAGTCAATCGACTGGCGCCGCACGGGGAGCGGCAGCTGTCGATCGAGGTACGGTGTCATTGCCGCAACGATTATCTCCAGAGCCCGTCAGTGCGGGGAAACCTTCCATCCATACCGCCGTACAATCGTCCGACTCGCACTCTCTTCATTTCTTGACGGAGGAACCATGTCCAACGAACTTCGCATCGAGGGTCTGTCGAAGACCTACGCCAACGGCGTCCGCGCCCTGCAGGACGTCACGCTCACGATCCCGACCGGCATGTTCGGTCTCCTCGGACGGAACGGCGCCGGCAAGTCGACTCTGATGCGCACCATCGCCACGCTGCAGGAAGCCGACTCCGGCTCCATCAAGCTCGGTGACCCTTCGACAAGCTCAGGGCAGGTCCTCGACGTCCTCCGCGAGAAAGATGCAGTCCGCCGCATCCTCGGCTACCTGCCCCAGGAGTTCGGCGTCTACCCGCGCATCAGCGCCGAGGCGATGCTCGATCACTTCGCGGTTCTGAAAGGCATCACCAAAGGGCGCGAGCGGAAGGAAGTCGTCGCTGCGCTCCTGCGCCGCACGAATCTCTACGAGGCGCGCAAGCAGAGCCTCGGCACCTACTCCGGCGGCATGCGCCAGCGCTTCGGCATCGCGCAGGCGCTCCTCGGCAATCCGCAGCTGATCATCGTCGACGAGCCGACCGCGGGCCTCGACCCCGGTGAGCGCGTCCGCTTCCACAACCTCCTGGCGGAGATCGGCGAGAACGTCGTCATCATCCTCTCCACGCACATCGTCGAAGACGTCAGCGACCTCTGCTCGAACATGGCCATCATCGACGGCGGCCGCGTGCTGATGACCGGCGAGCCGCTGCAGTCGATCCGCGACCTCGACGGCCGCGTTTGGCGCCGCTCGATCGACAAGCGCGAGCTCGACGATTACAAGAAGCAGTACGCCGTCATCTCCGACAGGCTCATGGCCGGCCGCACCGTCATCCACGTCTTCAGCGAGACGCAGCCCGACCCGTCGTTCGAGCCGGTGACCACGTCGCTCGAGGACGTCTACTTTTCCACGTTGCGCGACACGACGTCGACGGAGAAAGCCGCGTGACCTGGAACATCTTCAAATTCGAGCTGCGGTACCACTTCCGGGGACCGCTCTTCTACATCCTCTTCACCATCTTCTTCTTCATGACGTTCGGCGCCGTGACCTCGGACGCCGTGCAGATCGGCGGGGCGCTCGGCAACGTCCACAAGAACGCGCCGTTCGTGATCATGCAGTTCCTGCTGATCATGTCGACGTTCGGCGTGCTGACGTCGACCGCGTACGTGGCCAACGCCATCCATCGCGACTTCGAGCTCAACACCGACTCGCTCTTCTTCTCCTCGCCGGTGAAGAAGTGGCAGTTCCTGACCGGACGTTTCGTCGCGGCCTACGTCGTCTCGTCGCTGATCTACCTCGGCGTCGTGCTGGCCATCATGGTCGGCTCGATGATGCCGTGGCTGGACAAGGACCAGATCGGTCCGTTCAGCCTCGCGCCGTATCTCTTCTCGTACTTCATCCTCGTTCTGCCGAACCTGTTTCTCTTCTCCGCGATCTTCTTCGCCATCGCCGTGATGACGCGCAGCATGATGTGGACCTACGTCAGCGTCGCCGCGTTCTACGTCGGCTACATCACCTCGCGGGTGCTGATCACGCGGAACCTCGAGAACCTGACGCTGAAGAGCCTCACCGATCCGTTCGGCTTCTCGCCGTTCTCCCTCGTCACGCGCTACTGGACGGTGTTCGACAAGAACGCCCGCGTCCTGCCGATAGAGGGAGCGTTCCTCTACAACCGCATCCTCTGGCTCGGCGTCGCCGCGCTGGCCCTCGGCTTCACGTTCTGGAAGTTCCGGATGCAGGTGGCGAATACGAGCGGCAAGTCGAAGAAGCGGGAGATCGCCGATGAGCCGATCACGCGCATCGACCTGGCCCTGCCGGCAGTGACCCCGCGCTTCTCCTTCGCCACGTCGTGGGCGCAGTACATCAGCACCGTCCGGGTCGAGACGCGCGCCATCCTGCGCAGCCTCCCCTTCCTGATCATCCTCCTCCTCGGAGTCCTCAACACGCTCGGCGGGGCGCTTGCGCAGTCCTCGCTCTTCGGCACCTCCGTCTATCCGGTGACGCACCTCATGATCACCGCGATCAACGGTGGCTTCGTCGTCTTCGCCGTCATCATCGCCGCGTTCTATTCGGGCGAGCTGGTCTGGCGCGAGCGGAGCGCGAAGATCAATGAGGTCTACGACGCCGCGCCGGCGACGACGGTAGCGGTCTGGGCGGGCAAGCTGACCGCGCTGCTGCTCATGCTCTACTTCACGCTCGCCGCGGCCATCCTGACCACGATGGGCGTGCAGGCCTCGAAGCACTACTACAACTTCGAGCTCGGCCTGTATGTGAAGAGCGTGTTCCTCGTCGGCGGTATCGAAGTGATGATGCTTGCCGTGCTGATGTTCTTCGGGCACATCCTGATGAACAACCGCAACATCGGCTATCTCATCGCACTGGCGTACTTCATCAGCTTCACCGTCCTGAACGCGCTGCATTACGAGCACGTCCTCTACCAGGTCTTCAGCCTGCCGGGAGCGAACTACTCCGACATGAACGGCTTCGGCCACTTCCTCGCGCCGAGGCTCTGGCTGATGCTGTACTGGACCTTCTTCGCCGGCATCCTGCTCGTCCTCGGGCATCTGCTCTGGATCCGCGGAACGGAGACGTCGTTCGGCATCCGGATGAAGATCGCGCGGCAGCGCTTCGGCAAGCAGGCGCTGGCGACGGTCGCCGTGCTGGCCCTCGGCTTCATCACTACCGGCTGCTACATCTACTACAACACCAACGTCCTCAACGAATACTCGACCGGCGATGTGCGCGAGAAGCGGCAGGCCGAGGCGGAGAAGCTCTACAAGAAATACGAGCGGAGGCCGCAGCCGCGCATCACCGACGCGCAGGCAACGGTGGCCATCTATCCCGACAAGCGCTGGGTCGACGTCACCGGCTCGTACACGATGACGAACAAGACCGCGCAGCCGATCAGCGAGCTGCTCGTGACCATGAACCCGGAGGTCTCGGAGTTCAAGTGCAACATCCCCGGCGCGTCGGTCGCCTCCGATGACCGCATCCACGGCTTCACGATGTACCGCTTCGCGCAGCCGATGCAGCCCGGCGCGTCGCTGGTGATGACCTACAGCGTGAAGATCCACAACCAGGGCTTCCCGAACGCGTACCGCACCAACACCATCGCGGAAAACGGGACGTTCGTGAACAACTTCGAGGTCTGCCCGCACCTCGGCTACACCAGCAACGGTGAGTTGCAGGACGCGGGCAAGCGGAAGAAGTACGGCCTCGCCCCGGTCATCCGCATGGCGAAGATCGACGACAAGAACGCGGTGATGAACAGCGAGCTGTCGCGCGAGGCCGACTGGATCAACCTCGACACCACCGTCAGCACCGTGCCCGATCAGATCGCCATCGCGCCCGGATATCTGCAGAAGGAGTGGACCGAAAACGGCCGCCGCTACTTCCACTACAAGACGACGTCGCCGATCCTGCCGTTCTGGTCCTACCTCTCGGCGCGCTACCAGGTGAAGCGCGGCCAGTGGCGGGATATCCCGATCGAGATCTACTACGACGCCAAGCATCCGTACAACGTCGACCGGATGATCTATTCGGTGCAGAAGTCGCTCGATTACTTCACCACGAACTTCTCGCCGTACCAGCACAAGCAGGTGCGGATCATCGAGTTCCCGAATTACTCGTCGTTCGCGCAGTCGTTCCCCAACACCATCCCCTGGTCCGAGTCGCTCGGCTTCATCGCCGACCTGCGCGACAAGGACGACATCGATTACGTCTTCTACGTCGGCGCGCACGAGGTCGGGCACCAGTGGTGGGCCCATCAGGTCTGCGGCGGCGACGTGCAGGGCGCGACGATGCTGACCGAAACGATGGCCCAGTACTCCGCGCTCATGGTCATGGAGAAGGAGTACGGCCGCGAGAAGATGCGGAAGTTCCTCAAGTTCGAGCTCGACCGCTATCTCAACGGCCGCGGCGGCGAGCTGGTGGCGGAGATGCCGCTGATGCTCGTCGAGAATCAGCCCTACATCCACTACCGCAAAGGCTCACTCGTCATGTACCTGCTGCGCGACGAGATCGGAGAGGAGCACGTCGACGCCGCGCTGCGGCAGTTCATCCACGACCACGCATTCGGCGGTCCTCCCTATCCGACGACGCGCGACCTGGTGAACGAGTTCCGCAAGCAGGCGCCGCCCGACAAGCAGGATCTGATCTCCGACCTGTTCGAGACCATCACGCTGTTCGACAACAAGGCCACCGAGGCCAAGGCGACGAAGCGCGCCGACGGCAAGTACGTGGTGACGGTGACGGTGGAGTCGAAGAAGTTCCGCTCCAACGAGCGCGGCGCCGAAACGAACCTGCCTCTGCACGACATGATCGACGTCGGCATCCTCGGCGAGTCGAAGAAGAAGAAGGACAACGACAACATCCTGCTGATCGAGAAGCGCCTGATCACCGCGCCGAAAATGACGTTCCAGTTCGTCGTCGACAAGAAGCCGGCCCGCGCGGGGATCGACCCGCTCAACAAGCTGATCGACCGCAACCCGGACGACAACACGAAGACCGTGGACGTGGGGTCGTGATGGCGTGGCACAGACACTCTTGTCTGTGCCGGACAGACAGGAGTGTCTGTCCTACACTCATTTCTTCTTGTGACATGAAACGCACTTCCCCATCACTTCCTGCGAGCGATTGGGATCGGACCAGGGGGCCGGACCGGCCCCTCTCATGCTGATTCAGACACTGCCGGGGAATGTGACGAAGTTGCCGTTCGAGTAGACGAGATCGAGGTCGGGCGTTTCGATCGCGCCCGCCCAGACCTTCTCGTCGAACTTCCCGTCGCTGCCGGCCGAACGGAGCGTGTATCCACCGTCCGCGCCGGTCGTGATGCGCATCGCGCGTCCCCAGCCATCCTTCGGCACGGCGGAGTGCTTCCCCGCCGCGAACGCGACTCCCCAGTCGCGCATGACCGCCATCGTTCGCTCCTGCAATATGAAGTCGTCCGGCATCTTCGTCCCGCCGGTCGCAATCAGGAGGAAGAGAGTGATTGCAATGTGCTTCATGTTGGTTGGACGCGGGAGGAGCCGAAATGGAAACACGCGTCATTTGTTCGGATCGGTCCATGGAGACGAACTGTCTCCGTCGCTGCCTCCTCACATTCCCAGGGGGAATCTGATGTACGAGCCGTCCGCGTAGACGATGTCGCTGTCGAATGACGTCGTGGCAACCGGGTAGATCGTCTGCTCGAACCTTCCGTCCCTTCCGGCGGCTTGAATCGTGTAGCCGCCGTGCGCGCCTCTCGTGATTCGCAGCGGATGTCCCCATCCATCAACGGCGGGCGGATGCTTGCGGGCACCGGTGTCGAAGACCTCGCCCCAGGCGCTCAGCGTGATCAGGGTTTGTCTCTGTTGTGAGCGATTCCGCGCGGTCTGAAAACCCGAAACGACGATCGACGCGATGATCGCTATCGGCAACAGCACGAGGATGACGCGAATGTGCTTCATCTCCCTTGGACGCGCCCGTCCGCGCGGGAGTCACGCCGCGGCTACCGCGCCGCGTCGATCGCGTAGACGATGCCGCCCGCGGTCAGCAATCCGAAGAGCGTGAAGAGCATCAGCGCGAACTTCGGGCGGTGGTGGACGCGCTGCAGGAGATCGCTCGCGCCGAGGTAGAGGAGAAAGCCGGCGAAGAACGCGAGCTGATGCGCCACCACGCGCGGGCGGATGTCGATCACGTTCGCCAGCAGCGCGCCGGCCACGGGGGCGAGCGCGTCGACGCCGAGGAGCACGGCCGTGCGCGTCATCGTGTTCTCCGCGGCGAGCATGAACGTGACGGTGTTCAGTCCGTCGGCGAAATCGTGCGCCACGACCGCGAGCAGGACGACGAGTCCGATCTGCGGCGAAGCCTTGAAGCCGACGCCGATCGCCAGGCCGTCGAGGAAGCTGTGGAACGAGAGGCCGATCGCGCCGACCACGCCGACGTTATGGTGATGGCCCGGCTCGTCGTGCTGTTTTTCGCCGTGGATGATCGTCGCTTTTTCCAGCAGGAAGATGCCGAGGAAACCGGCGATCACCGTAATCATCAGCGTGCGGATGTCGATGTTCTCCTGATGCGCGATCTCGAAGATCTCCGGCATCAGATCGAGGAACGCCACGCCGATCAGCAGGCCCGAGGAGAAGGCCATGATGTACAGCAGGTACTTGCGGTAGCGCAGGGCAAACGCGCCGCCGGCGAGGGTCATGATGAACGCCGACAAGGCGTAAACCGCGCTCATGCGGCGCGTAGTTTACGTGGAAAGGCGCGCGTCCCGGGCGACCTCGGAGGGCCGGGCGCAACTGCGCAGCTTCGAAACCACCTCGTCGATGTCGAACGGCTTGCGGATCAGGCCCCAGATCCGCGAGGTGTCCACCTCGTCCACCAGCGGCTGCGCGGCGCCGGTCATGACGATCACCCGCCGAAGCAGTGAAGGACTCTCGCGCCCGAGGAGCTCGAGCAGTTCCAGACCGTTGACGTCCGGCATCATCAGGTCGAGGAGAATCACGGAGTAGCTGCCGCGACGGAGGTAGTCGAACGCCACGCGGCCGTTCGGCGCGGAATCGACGGCGAAGCCGTGACGGGAGAGCAGCGTGTGGAAAAAGCCCTGCAGGCCGGGATCGTCATCGACGACGAGGGCGCTGAAATTACGGCCGGGGGGATCGACGCGCGACATGCGGGCTCACGCCGCGTAGACCCGCACCAGGTAGATCGAATCGTTCTTGCGGACGGTGGCAATCGATTCCTGGCCGGGACGCGGGTTGGTAAAACTGACCAGTTCCAGATCGTCCTGGTCGACAAAAAGGTTGATCGCCTCGCCGGGGTCGCTCGCTTCGATCGTCATCCGCCGCGGCTCCTCGTGTACGGGAAACCGGTGCGTGTACTCGCTCGTCAGCTCTCGCGATTCAATCGTGTATTGCAATCGCCGCCTCCGGGACTGCTTTCGATGGTTGAGCAGGCGGATATGGCGGAGCAATTGGCGAGCCAGCGGGTCAGCAGACCTCGTCCTTCCGGAACGGCAGCACATTCGCCGCCTCGGACGTCTGCCGCGACTCGGCGGCGGCGGTGATCAGGTCGGAAAGGACGTCGATGTCGAACGGCTTGCGGATGACGGAGTGGACGATCTCGCCGTCGACGCGGCGGACGGCGGCGTTGTCGGCTGCGGAGACGAGGATGATGGCGGGATGCTGGCCGCCGGTGGAGCGGACGTGGTCGATCACGCCGTACCCGTCGACGTTCGGCATCATCAGGTCGAGGATCACCACGCCGAAGCGCGCGGCATCGAGTTTCTCGATGGCTTCCGCCCCGTCGCGTGCAACCTCGACGTCGAATCCCGCCCTCTGCGCGATGCGGGCGACGAGCGCGCGAATGGCCGGCTCGTCATCCACGACCAGTATTCGGACCACGGTGGCCGAGCTGTGCAATTCGTGAGCCAGTGGGCTCGGCAGGTATCATCCACCCGAGGGAAACATGATGACGCTCGCTGTCCGCTGTCTGCTGTCCACTGTCCTGCTCCTCGCAATCGCCTGCAAAAAGGAAGAGCACCCCATCACCACCGGCGGCAATCCCGATCGCGGCAGGCAACTCATCGAACAGGGCGGCTGCACCGCGTGTCACATCGTCCCCGGCGTGCAGGGACCGCGCGGCATGATCGGCCCGCCGCTCGAGCACTTCGCCTCGCGCCCGGTCATCGGCGGCAAGATCCCGAACACGCCCGACAACGTGATGAGCTTCCTCCAGAACCCGCAGGCCGCCGATCCGATGTTCACGATGCCGAACCTCGGGATCACGCCGGCCGACTCGAAGGACATCGCCGCGTTCCTCTACACATTGAAGTGATCCGCGGTGGTAACGTCGCCGGCAGATTCCGTGTCCAACGTTGAGGAGGACATCATGCGATCCATCGCCGCCGCACTCGGCGCGTTGCTGGCCGTCACCGCACTGGCCGACACGCCGCAGACCTCGAGCGTCACCGTCCCGCTCGATCAATACGAAACGCTGAAAAGATCGAGCGAGAACACGTCCGCCACCGTCATCGACACGATGACCCTCGGCGGCACCTTCAAGGATCGCGACCTGACGGTGACGTTCAACGGCCGCAGCGTCGGTGTGCGCACGGCGACGAACGTCATCAGCAACGCGAGCGACGTCGTCCTTTACGACTGCAGCGGCGACGCGCTGATGATGCGCGGCGGGAAGGGCGTCTATCAGCTCATCGCGCTCGCGCCGTCGTTCACGCTGCGCTGCGACGCGCGGCTCAGCGGAAGCGATCGCCTGCCGCTCAGCGTCTCCCCCTCCGTGCTCGCCGTCCGCTCCGCCGTCGTCGACGGCGAGCTCGTGGCGGGCGAAGAGAACGACGAAGGAGCGCGCAGCTACACGCTCGTGCGGCAGGTCATCGGCACGAACGAGACGATGGCCGCGACCGCGACGGGGCGCTACCTCGTCACGCTCCTCCCCGACGCAACCCGCTTCGTCTACGTCATCCAGGTGCACAACCCGAATCGCAGCACGTCGCCGCTGCCGCTGCATCTCGTCTCCGGCGAGCATCTGCAGCAGATCGACTCGTCGGCTCCGTATGAAGTGAACGACGGCAGCTACGTCTTCGCCATGCCACCGGGCGACTCGACCATCACGCTCAGCGGCGAGCTGAAAGGGGCGAGCTTCGCGCCGCCGGTCGCGGCGAGCCTGCAGTACGCCGTCATCGAATCGCATCCGCTGCTGCGTCCGACGCTGCAGTCGTCGCCGAAACGCGTGAGCGTCGGCGAGACCGGCATCAACACGCAGTACCGCGGCGCGCTCGCGTTCGAGATCGGCGAGAAGGAGCGGATCACGTGGAGCGTGACGCGGCTCGAAGCGCTGCGCGCGATCAGCTACGCCGTCCGCAATGCATCGCACACGCTCTTCATCCCCGCCCGCGGCCCGATCCTCGGTGAGTCGCAGTTCGCGCTCGACAATCAGGGCGCGCCCGAGCTGATGCTTCCGCGCAAACCGGAGCCGACGTTCGTCAGCCTGCAGGGCGAGCCGGTGCTGATGACGAAGAACGCGAAGGGCGAGCTCACCGTGCCACTCTCCGCGGGGCAACAGAACGTGCTCGTGCAGTATCGGCAGGAGGCGTCGCAGTTCGGCGTGCTGATCGGCCGGCTCGACGTGCCGCGCGTGCCGGTGCCGGCGACCGACACGAACGTTCAGCTGCGCTATCCCGAGCACTGGCTGCCGCTGTGGGAATCGTTCGCAACCGAGGCCAAGGTGTGGCGTCCGGACGTCGACACGCTGCTCGCGTTCCTGCTGCTGGCGTTGTGGGTGGAGCGCGTGCTGGCGTTTCTCGCGGTCGAAGGGCGCAAACGCGTTGCGATCGCGCTGCTGCTTTCGTATGCGGCGGGCCTGATCCCGACCGTGCTCTGGATCTGCATCCTCGGATGCGCATTCGTGACGCTCGTCTGGCTTGCGGCGCATCGCCCGAAGTGGACGCCGCTGCGAGTCGTCGGCGCGGTCATCGCCTCGGTGCTCGTGTTGTTCGTCGCCTTTGCATTTCTACAGGCGCGAAGAGTCATCTCGGGATCGCGGTCATACGACAACGTAACCGAGCAGGTGAGCAGCGCTCCGCAGCTGGCCAAGGGCGCCGAGGTCAAGCTGGCCGACCAGCAGCGCGACGAGCTCACGTATCAGGGCCTCCCCGCGAAGTTCGAGCTGCCGAACGGCGCGCGCTACAGCTCCTTTCATGAGCAGCTGCTCGCGTCGGAACGTCCGCAGACGATCACCATCGTCCTCCTCTCCATGACGGTGTTGACCTGGGCCTCGGTTCTCATGAGCGCGATCGCGGCCTGGCTGCTCTGGACGCAGCGCGCGTTGATCCGGACGACGCTGCGCGACCGGATCGCGACGGCAACGGCACCGGCGGCACCCGCGACCGCATGACCGATCCGCTTCGCGCCTTTCTCGCGCCGCTCTATCAGGACCTCGACGGCATCTCGCGACTCGAGGAGATCGACCGGATCTCCTCGATCGCGCGGCGCCTCTACACGCCCGACGACGCGCGCGCCTTCGAGCTGCTCCTGCTGTTCCACGGCCTCGGCAACTGGCTGGAGAAAGTCGGCAACCGCTCGCGCACCGCGCTCGCCACCGGCATCAGCGAGTCGGAGCTGCGCGCGCTCTCCGCGTCGATCCGCCGACTCGACGATCCGCAAAGCGACGCCGAGCGCGCCGTCGCCGCCGCCGTGCTCATCGACACCGGCGGCGTGCGCGGACTCGCCGAGCGCTTTGCCCGCGCGCGCCGCGAAGGGCAGTCGATGATGGACGTCGTGCGCGAAGTCCTCGCCGACTCCTGGATCCCCGGCTGGATGCCGGAGAGCGGACGCGCATGGCTGGAACGGCGGCACGAGGCGCGCCGCGAAGTGTGCAAGCGGTTACTGGACGAGGCCGCGTTGGACGCGTAGGAACGGTTCGATCGCGTTCCTGAACGCCGCCGGCTGCTCGAGCCACGGGAAGTGCCCCGCCTTCTCGATCCACACCAGCTTCGATCCCGGGATGCCGGCGTGCAGCTCCTCGCCCGCGATGAGCGGGTCGTTGCGTCCGTGGATGATCAGCACCGGCACGTCGAGCTTCTTCATCCCTTCGCGCACGTCGTACTTGTCGAAGCTTTTGCCGAGGGCGGCGAACGTGCGCGGATCGTAGCCGTCGTCCTGCAACTCCTTCCCGAACGCGAGGCCTTTGCTCCGGTCGTAGAAGTACGCCGGCGTCTTCGCTCTCAGCGCCTCGATCGCGGCATGCCGCGGATTCGCCTTCCGCCGCTCCGGATCGCGCCAGTACGCCGCCGTGTCGAGATCCTCGGCCGTCGCCCGCGCCGCGAGGTTCTTCCCGAACGACTCCATGAACGCGATCGACAGCCCACCCGAGTCGATCAGCACGATCCGCTCTACCCGATCGGGATGCGCCTGCGCGTAGAGCATCGCCAGCATCCCGCCCCACGAGTGCCCGACGATCGTCAACTTCTTGACCTTCAGGTCCTCGCGCAACGCGTCGAGGTCCGCGATCGCGCTGTCGAACGTCAACGAGTCGTAGTCCGGCACCGCCGACCGCCCCGTCCCCCGCTGCTCGAACATCACTGCCTCGTGATGCCGCGCCACGACGTCCGCAACCGGCTTCATGTACCCCACCGCAAACCCCGGCCCGCCCGAGAGGATCACGACCGGATCGCCGTGCCCGAGCGTCTCGTAGTGGAGCGTGACGTGGTCGGAAGTGGTGAAGGAGGAGAGGGCGGCGAGGAGAAGAAGAGCGAGCATGTTCGATTGTACGAACGGATCGCGCGATCGGACGTGCGCGGCTACGTGCGCATCACCCCCGCCCGCTCGTATACCCGCGACTCGATGAACGTGTGCACGAGATCCTGATCGAGGAACCCGTCCTTCATCTCCATCTGCAGGATGTCGAGGGCGCGCTCGGTGGAGATGGCGCGCTTGTAGGGGCGGTCGTTGGCGGTGAGGGCGTCGTAGATGTCCGAGACGGTCATCATGCGCGACTGGAGCGGGATGTCGGGGGCACTCAGCTTGCGCGGATAGCCGCGGCCGTTGAGTTTCTCGTGGTGCTTATACGCGATGTCGGCCACGGACGAGAGGTCCTTCGTCCACGGGATCTTCTGCAGGAAGTTGAACGTGTGCGTGACGTGACTCTCGATCTCGCCGCGCTCTTCGGCGTCGAGATTGCCCTTGCGGATGGAGAGGATGCGCACTTCCTCGCTGGTCAGCAGGCGCTTGCTGTCGTTGCGGATGTCGCGGTAATCGCGCTCGGCGAGGGACTGCAGGTACTGGAACTCCCCCTCGGGAAGCACGGTCGGCTCGTTCGACTGCGTGATGAAGGCGAAGTCGTTCTGTAGTTGCGCGATGCGGTCGCGCGTCTCGCGATCGCACTGCACCGCGAACTCGTCGTAACCGTCGCGGCCGTTCTTGAGCAGGAAGTCGAGCTTGCGCCGCGTCCCTTCGCCTTCGACGGCTTTGATCACGAACTCGAAGCGCGAGCGGATCGTCTCCAGCTGCTGCGGGTAGAGCTTCTTTTCCTTCACCAGCACCTGCTCGCGCACGCCGACCTTGCCGAAGTCGTGCAGCAGCGAGGCGTAGCGGATCTCGCGGACCTGATCGGTCGAGAAGTGAATGTCGCGGTACTGGCCCTGATCGATGCGATCGATCACCTTCGCCAGCTCGACCGTGAGGTCGGCCACGCGGAACGAATGACCGGAGGTCGTCGGATCGCGCTGTTCGATCGCCGTAACCGCCGCCGTGACGAATCCCTCGAACAAACGTTCGATCGATTCGTAGAGGAGGTTGTTCTCGACCGCGACCGCCGCCTGGCCGGCGAGCGAGCGCATGACATCGATGATTTCCTGATCGAACGAGATGACCTCGGCCGGCACGTTCTCCGCCGTCAGTTTCTTCGGCGCGCCGATCCGCTTGCGGTTGATCAGCTGCAGCACGCCGATCAGATCGCCGACGTGGTTCGTCATCGGGAAGACCAGCAGCGACTTGGTGAGGTAGCCGTTCTCTTCGTCGAAGGAGCGGTTGATCGAGTACTCGGCGCCGGAGGGCAGGTTGTACGCGTCGTCGATGACCAGCGTCTCGCCGGTCAGCGCGACGTAGCCCGCGAGGCTGCGCTTGGTGATCGGCAGCACGCGCTCCTCGAAGTCCACTTCCACCGAGTCGTTCTGTGCGAGCTTCCAGCGGAGGACCTTGCCGCCGCCCATGTCGTCGAGGAGGTAGAGCGAGCCGGCGTCGGAGCGCGACAGCTCGCGCGCTTTCTTCAGGATCATCGTGAGCAGCACCTGGTGATCGCGCACGGTGGAGAGCGCCACGCCGATGTTGCTCACTTCCTGCAGCTCGCGCGTCCGTTCGCTCAGCTGTTTCTCCAGCTGGTCGGCACGCAGCTTCTGATAGAGGAACTGATAGGCGCGCTTCACCGCGCTGAGCAGAACGCTCGGCAGCGGGTCGACCGGCAGGTCGAGGTAAACGGTTTCATCGGTGAGCCACGAAGGCTGCTGCGAGAGGCCGATACCCACCACCGCTGTGCGGGAGTCGATGGAGACCGGCTTGCCGTTGCCGCCGTTCGTGTCGTCGACGACGACGACGCGCAGGGCGTTGCCGGAGAGTCCGAGGTGATCGAGGGTTTCGAGTCGGGACGGAGCGATCGAGGCGGCGATCAGCGCGTCGGAGTAGCGGCCGATCGGAAAGGCTTCCGAGTGGAGAAGTGTGAGCGTCTGCATCACCGTGTTCCGATCGCAACGACCCGCGCCATACGCTTCTTCCAGTGCTTCTACCAGGCAGGCCGCGAGAGCGCATACAATGCGCGCCGCGCGACCGCAATTATGGCACCCGTTCCCCAGTTTATGCCGAGCGAATGCGAGGCATCTACGGAGCCGCCGCGCACGGTTGAGCATGTCGCCCGGTGCCGCCGCTGATCCCTCGCTGCGCTCGGGATAAACTGAAAACAGGAGAAAGCGCGTGGCCGCCTACACCACTGAGAAGATCGATCCGAAGTATCACGACGCCCTCGTGGCGTGGCAGAAAAAGCACTTTCCCGAGCTCAGCTATCTGGAGGAGAACTGGTCGAAGTTCTACGCCAGCCAGACTCCCTTCCAGCTCTACGCGAAAGTCGGCAAGCTGAACAACGACAACATCATCTTCGGCCGCATGGCCGGCAAGCCGCGCTTCGAGAAGGCGGGCGAGATGGTGGGCAACATGTTCTATTCGGCGCGCGACATCGTCCGCGCGCAGGCATCGACGGAGCTCGGCTCGATCCAGCAGCATCGCCTCACGCTGGAGGAAGCGCCGACCGATCAGATGAAGATGGCCACGCTCCGCATCATGGCCGAGGAGCTGCGGCACGCGTATCAGATGTTCTGGGTGCTCTCGCACGATCACTCGTGGAAGAAGCCGGGACATCCCGACATCGCGGTGGAGACGATGGACGAGCTGCTGTCGATGGAGATGGGCAACCACGTCCTCGACGCCTTCAACATCCCCTTCTCGAACTTCCTCGACAACGTCGTCTTCGCCACGGTGATCGACCTCGTCGGCAAGTATCAGCTCGAGATGCAGAAGGTCTTCTCGTATGCGCCGATGGCGCGCTCGATGGGACCGATGCTCTCCGAGGAAGGGTTCCACATCGGCTCGGGACGCGGCTTCCTGAAAGAGCTCGCGGTCAGCGCGATGAGCGACGGTGGACGCTATTCGATCGACGACATCCAGAAGACGCTGAACGCCTGGATCCCGCGCGGCCTGGAGATGTTCGGCAACGAGCGCGGCGGCGCGACGGCGGTGGCGTTCGGCTTCAAGGACCGCGACAACGGCACGGCGCAGGCGGAGTACTACAACGAGGTGCGCGAAGTGGTGGAGCTGGTGAACGTCGCCATCGTGCAGACGAAGATCAGCGGCATGACCGCGCCCGACGCGCGCAGCGTCGTCCGCGAAGTGCAGGACACCGGCGAGTCGATCCAGGGCATCCGTCCCGAGGACCTGCTCTTCGTCCCCGACATGAAGTTCTACCGCAAGCGCGGCGCGGAAGACGTCGTGTTCATGCCGTACGACGTGAACGGCAATCTCCTCACGCAGGACAACAAGCCGATCTCCGGCGAGCAGTACCTCGCCTATCTCGACACCGTGCTCCCCGATTACTTCATGAAGACGACGGAGTTCACGAAGTACCGGGATTCGCTGCTTGGGCATGAGAGGCCCGAGGCGGGGAAGAGTTACGGGTGGTAGTTGCCGGTTGCCGGTTACCAGTTGCCGGGAACAGGCAACTGGCAACCGGCAACCTCAAATCAGCCCCGTCACCAGATACAAATCCGACAAAAACCTCCGATACCCGTACGCATACGTCGCCCCATCGGCGGTAATGCGCAGCGGCATGATGTCGAGGACGCCGGCGGGATCGGGCGGGCGGATGTTCAGCCAGTTCGTGCGCTCGCCGGACGTGAGTTCGACGCGATCGATCGGCACGTTGATGCGGCCGCGACGGTAGAGGAAGAGCGCATCGTCGCCGGTGGCCCACTGGATCGGCACGTCCTCGTCGGTGCACGCCGGGACGATGCGCGGCTCTCCGCCGTCGACGGGAAAAAGGCGGATCAGGCCATCGACGCCCGCGGCGGCGACGGTGCGGCCGTCGTTCGACAGGATCACCGGCCATTTCACCGGCACGGGTGAGATCTCTCGCGGAGTGCCGCCGCCATCGAGCTCGATCTCGAACATCCGCATCGACTGGCCCGGTCGATTGCCGAGCAGCAGGACCCGTTTCCCGCCCGGGAAAAACTGCCACCACAACAACGTCTCGAGATGCGGACAGGCAACGACGCGCGTTTCTCCCGCGCCGATCGGCAGGAGCTCGAGGCAGCCGTCGTTGTTCATCGTCAGGATCCACTCGCCATCCGGCGACAGCGGCATCCCCCTCGCCCGCCCCTCGGCGATCTTCACCGCCGGCGACCCATCGATCGGCCGCAGGTAGATCGTGTTCGTTCCATGCGCCGCGGCGCCCTGCTCCTCGATCAACACCTGGCGGCCGTCCGGCGTCAGGTCGGCGAGCCACGACCAGTCGAACCACGAGAGGTTGCGCTCCGGTTCGCCGCGACGCGCCGCCACCGCCTCGCGTCGTCCGCTGTCGGACGAGATCAGCACGCCGCGCTTCGCATCGATGTCGTGCAGCGTGACGCGTCCCGGAAACGCCAGCACGCGCCGCTCCTTGCCGCTGACCGACACCGCATAGAGGTCGCGATCGGCGCCGCGCTTCGCGCCGGCGATCCACACCTCCTCGCCCTTCGGATGCCAGGCCAGACCGCCGGTGGTCGTCCACGCCTCGCTCGAGCGGACGCGCACGTTGCCGCTGCGATCGATCATCACCACGCGGCCGCCGTCGTCGCCCCACACCGGATGCTCGAGGAACGCGATCAACTCGCCGTTGGGCGAGATGCGCGGATGGCTCATCCAGAGCGGCGTCTCGTAGACGACCGCGCCGAGCGGCCACTCGATCCGGTACATCCCCTCCGCCGCGCGAAGGATCAGCAGGCTCTTGCCGTCGGGCGACCAGTCGGCGTCCTGCCCGTTCTGGCAGATGACGCGCGGTGCGCCGCCGAGCGGCATGCGGGCGATCGTGCCGCTGGTGACGAAACCCCCGAGGTACGCGCGGCCGAGCGAGATCGCCAGCTCGCCGGTGCGCGACACCGCGAGGACATCCGCGTTCCCCGCGCGTGCCGATCGCGACTCGGGCGACAGCGTCGACGACGTGAAGATCTCGACCGGCTGGTCTTCCCAGGCCGCGCCGTAGATGAAGCCGTCATGCATGAAGCGCGCGCTCATGATGAAGCCGCGGCGATAGGTCAGGCGGTCGTAGTGCAGCGGCGTCGACTTCATCGGCGTCCGCGGCGTGCGGCGGCGCGACGGCATCACTGCCGAGGCGTCGCTGCCGTCGATCGCTTCGAGCGCGAAAGCGAGGTCCTTCACCGACTGGAAGCGATCGCCCGGATTTTTCTCCAGCATCCGCTGCGTGATGCGCGCGACGCCGTTCGGCACCTCGGACGGCACGAGCACGTCGTCATGCAGGATCGCGTTCATCGTCTCCACCGCGGTGTCGCGGCGGAACGGCTGCTGGCCGGTGAGCATCTCGAACATCACCACGCCCTGCGAAAAGATGTCGGAGCGATGATCGGCGGCCTCGCCGCGCACCTGCTCCGGCGACATGTAGCCGGCCGTGCCGAGGACCGTGCCGGCGTCGGTCACGAGCTGCTGCGTCTCCGAATCGGGCGTCGTCTCGGGACGCAGCAGCTTCACCAGGCCGAAATCGAGCAGCTTCACGCGGCCGTCATCGAGGATGAAGATGTTCTCCGGCTTCAGGTCGCGATGGACGATCCCCTTGTCGTGCGCGGCGGCGAGTCCGCGCGCGATCTGCTGCGCGTACTCGATCGCCTTGCGCAGCGGCAAGCGCGTCGCCAGCTGCGCGCGGAGACTCGTCCCCTCCAGCAGTTCGGAGACGATGAACGGCGAGCCGTCATGGGATCCGACGTCGTAGACCGTCAGGACGTTCGGGTGATTGAGCATCCCCGCCGCGCGCGCTTCCTGTTCGAAGCGGCGCATGAGGTCCGAGGTCGCGGAGCATGGCAGGACTTTCACCGCGACGTCGCGGCCGATGCGCGAATCGCGTGCGCGGTAGACCTCTCCCATCCCGCCCGCGCCGATGAGCGCGAGCACCTGATACGGACCGAGCTGCTCGCCTGCCTGGAGTTTCATCGTGATGCGGAAGGATAGCGTGACCACGGCGCCGCTCATGCGTATCAACAGACATGCGGAACTTAATCGCGCTGCTGCTCCTGACCACATCGCTGAGCGCAGCACCACGACTCCTCTCGCCCGAACGGCCGGTCGGCAATCCGGCTCCCCTCAACAACACGCTCGTCACCGGACCGATCGACATCGCGAGCTCACCTGATTCGATCATCGCCGCGTGGTCCGATCCGCGCCTCGGCGCCAATCGCCGCATCTTCGCCACGCGTCTTGATGACGAAGGCGCGGCACTCGATCCATACGGCATTCCGATCGGCTACTCGCCGCTCGACCAGGAGCTGCTGCGCGTCGCGTGGGATGGCCGGCGCTATCTCTTTTTCTGGCGCGGCGACGACGCGTTGTGGGTGTCGACGATGGACGGGCAGGAAAAACGACTGTTCAGCATTTCGAGCCGGACGACGATCGATTACGCGGCGGGGGTGCTGCTCGCCAACGGCGACGCCGTCGTCATCAGCGCGATCGACGAGCAGTTCAACATCGCGAATACGCAGATGCTCGACGCGCACGGCAGCCGAGCGCGACTCGTCCGCAGCGGCAACGCGACGCTCGCCGTCTGGATCCACGACTTCGACGTACTAACGCCAACGCTGATGGCACAGCGGGTCGACGGCGCCAACATCTCCGGCATGCTGCTGCAGATCGCGCCGGTGAGCGGCTCCGACGTGCAGATCGCGACCGCGCCGTCACTCCTCGCGTACTCCGATCTCCGAACGCTGCACGTATTCGACGTGCAGGCGAATGGCTCGCTCACGCCGCGCTTCACTTATGACCGCGCGGGCGTCGAGAGCATCGCGGCCACGTCCGACGGCGGGCTGATCACGGCAGCAAACCGTCAACTGCGACGCTACGACTCCGCGGGCACTCTCGTCGATTCCATCAGCATCGACGGCTTCATCAAGCCGCGCCTGACGAGCGCGCGCGGCAATGTGTTCGCCGTCGCCATCGGCCAGGGACCGGTGTCGTACGTCTGGCGCGCACCAGGTCCGCGACGTATCTCTTCCATCGCGCCGGTGCAGACACTGCCGCGTCTCGCCAGCGACGGCACGAACGCGCTGCTGGTGTGGAACGAAGAGCTTCCGTCGGGCCACCTCTACGCGCAGCTGATCTCCGCCGCGGGGCAGCCGCTGCACGATCGGATCGAGCTCGCCGCGCTCGCGCCGGGTGAAGTTCCGGCGGTCGGGTTCGACGGCAAGACGTATGTCCTGATCCGCACCACGCCGCGCCCCGGCCACATCGAGCTCAGCGCGCAGCGGATCGCGCGCGACGGCTCGCTCGACGGTCCGGCGTTTCTCCTCGCCGACAGCCAGGCGAAGATCCACGACGTCACGATCGCCGGCAACACCGTGGCCTGGATCGACGAAGGCTCCTGGCAGCCGCGCATGCGCTGGACGACGCTCGAGTCTCGCACGCCGATGTTCTGGAATCCGGCGAGCGACATCGCCGTGGCGAGCGACGGCTCGGACGTACTGATTGCCGCTACGTCGCCGAATTGCGGCGTCTCGACTTCCGCGATGCTGGGGCTGCCGATCGTGGTCACGAACGAGTGCGTCGAAACCGTAGCCATCGCCGGCAACGGCAATCACTGGCTGGTCGTCTATGGCGACGAGTGGAGCCTCACGGGACGATTCCTGCTGAAGGACGGTTCCCCCATCGGCGAACCGTTCATCCTCCTCGGAGGCGGAGGCATCGACGCGCCGCACGTCGTGTGGGATGGCGATGCATTCGTCGTGACTTCGGGGTGGGGTCCGTCGCTCGAGATCATCTCGATGAACGAGGCGGGCGGCATCGAGCATCAGCTCCCGCCGTTCACCTTCGGCCCGCAGCAGAACGGCGATGTCGCGTTCGTGAACGGCGCCGTGCTGATTGCCTTCGCACACCCGGACGAAAAGACGAAGTCGTCGCGCGTCTTCACGCGCTCGCTGTCGCGTCCGCGCGTTCGTCCCGTACGATGAGCGGATGGAGCCGCGCGTCCGGGAACTGATCGAATCGCTCGCCCTCGAGCCGCACCCCGAGGGCGGCTTCTACCGGCAGGTGTTCAAATCGCCGCGCATCGTGAATGGCGATCGGAGCGCGATCACGGCGATCTACTTCCTCCTGCCGCCCGATCAGCACAGCCGCTGGCATCGCGTGACCTCGGACGAGATCTGGGTCAACGTCGAAGGCCACGGCGTCGCGCTGCACACGTTCGACGGCACCGCGACGCAGACCCGGCGCCTCGGCACGTCGTTGCCGTTCGCGGTGGTGAACGCCGGCGAATGGCAGGCGGCAGAACCAATCGACGGCTTCGCGCTCGTCGCCTGCTTCGTCGCGCCGGGATTCGAGTTCGACGACTTCACGATGATGGCCGATGATCGGGAGGCGATTGCGCGGCTCGAAGCGGCCGATCCGCGATTGCTATCGCTCGTATGACCGAAACCATCTGCCCAGGCTGCGGCCTTCGCATGCCGCCGACCGACAAGCCGTACGACGGCTACTTCAACGCGTCGCCGGAATGCTGGAGCGTCTTCACCGAGGTCACCGGAGCGGAGTTCAGCAACGTCGTCCTCTTCAGCCAGGTGCATCAGCTCACCGTCGACGCGTACGCGACGCAGCACGCGGGCGGGCGGCATCCCGACAAATCGATCGCCATCCATCTCGCGGGACTCCACTTTCACTACGCATGCGGCATCAAGCCGACGAGCATCGCGCCGCTGATGCAGCAGCTCGCGTCGCGGGTGAGCGAATGGCCGCACTTCGATCCGCCGCCGGTCCGCGGATCGATGACCATCTTCGACGTCGCGCTCGCGGAGTCGCACATCGACGCCGTACGCGAGTGGTCGCGCGGCGTGTGGGAGTCGTGGTCCGCGCATCACGACTCCATTGCTGAGCTGCTGCGAAACGTCTCTGCAAACATCGAATTTCGCAAGTGAAGTGCTGTGCTACCCTGCGCGGACGATGCGGAAGCTCACCGTCCTCTTCTGCTTTGCATTCATCGCGTGTGGAAAGTTGAAGGAGCTGCCGACCGAACCGGGCGGCGGCAACGGCGAGCCGGTCGATCCGAGCGCGACGTTCACCCGCGTGCAGAACGAAGTCTTCACCCCCACCTGCGCCTCCCTCGGATGCCACGACACGCTCGGCCAGCAGTCGTCGCAGGTCCTCGCGCCGGGACTCTCGTACGCGCAGACGGTGAACAAGCCGAGCGTCGAGATGCCGTCGCTGATGCGCGTCCTCCCCGGCGATCCGTCGAATTCGTACCTCTACCGCAAGATCACCGGCGCCGGCATCACCGGCGACCGCATGCCGCAGGGCGGCCCCTTCCTCACCGATGCCCAGATCAAACTCGTCCGAGACTGGATCCGCCGTGGAGCACCGAATGACTAAGAGACTCGCGCTCGCGCTGCTGCTCGTCACCACGAGCGCGCTCGCGCAGGACAAGTACACGCCGACCAACCCCATCCCCCTCGGCGACAACCTCCTCTCGCTGCCGACGTCGCACATCCCGTCGACCGGCACGTGGGAGATCCGCTTCACGCATCGTTTCAACGGCTCGCTCGATCAGGGGAACGGCAGCGATCGCGCGCACAGCCTCTTCGGACTCGACAGCAACGCCGACGTCGGCATCGGCTTCTCGTATGCGCCGCGTCGCGACATGCAGTTCACGCTGCTGCGGAGCAACGCGCTCGATGACGTCGAGCTCGCGCTCAAGTACGTCGTCATCCAGCAGGCGTCGGCAGTTCCGTTCAGCGCGGCGGTCCGCGTCGGCACCGACTGGCGGACGGAGCAGAACCTGCAGGACCGCACGTCGTTCTTCGGCCAGGTCGTCCTTTCGCATCAGTTCGGACGCAAGGCCGAGATCTTCATCATCCCGACCTTCGCCACCGACGCGGGACGCGTGGTCAGCGGAACGTCCTCGAGCGCGCTGTTCAAGCATGCGTTCAACGCGCCGATCGGCGCGGCGCTGATGATCCGCCCCGCGCTCAGCATCGTCGGCGAGATCATCCCGAAGAATCGCGATCTGCCCAATGGCGTTCACGCCGACTTCGGCTGGGCCGTCGGCCTCAAGCGCGCCATCGGCGGCCACTACTTCGAGGTCCTGGTCACGAATAGCAACGCGACGCACGTCGATCAGTACGTCACGTCGACCTACCAGGGCTCGGGGCTCGAGCGCGGCGACCTGCACCTCGGGTTCAACATCGAGCGGCGCTTCGGGAAGTAGGCCGCCCGTTTGCACTCCGAGAGAGTGCATGCGCTGCCCTGAATGTCACACCGAGAGCGAACCGGGCTCGGCCGCGTGCGGAAACTGCGGACTCCTCCTCCTCGCCGTCCAGCCGAAGCGCCGCGCGGAAGATTTTGCCGTTCAGAAACGTCGCGCCGCGGATCGCGATCTCGAGCTGAGCGCCGAGTGCCCGTTCTGCGCCGGCGCGATTCCGTTCAACGCCATCCGCTGCATGCATTGCTCGGAGATCGTGAATGAGGACTACTACCGCGAGCGCGCACAGCGGATCCGCTCACGCGTCAACTACGCGAGCTGGATCGCATACCTCTTCGGACTCGCCGCGCTGATCGTCTTCCGTCCGGTCGGACTCGTCTCCATCGGCACCGGGCTGCTGCTCTCCATCCTCTACTACGCCATTCCGGTCGAGCCGCCGGGACCGAAAGGGACGCGCCGCGCGCGCTTCTCGACCTTCCTGCGCCGCCAGCTGAAGTTCGAGCGCGTGTCGATCGGCCTGCCGGGGTTGCGCAACAAGAAACTGATCTTCGTCGGCACGCCGCTGCTCGCCGCGCTGGTCGGCTACTCCGCGAATCTCTTCCTCTTGCAGGAGCCGGTGAACGACATCCTGCATCGCAACTCGGCGTTCGCCGGGATGGAAGTCTCCGCGCACTACGAGTACTGGGTCGTGCCGGGCGTGATCGTGTACGACCTCGAGAAGCTGAGCATCAAGCAGACGCCGATCGACGTCCACACCGCGTTCCTCGAGTTCGCGCAGAAGATGCGCTCCCGCCGCTACTCGCAGGTCAAGCTCTCGTACCACGGCACGACGAAGTTCTCCATGACCGGCGCCTCCTTCCGCCGCCTCGGCGAGGAGTACGCCAAACGCAACTTCGAGTTCGTGCTCTACTCCTTCCCCCGCCTCTTCCACCCCGAGGACCATGTGCGCTCGCCCGAGCCCGGGACGTCGGATCGCGATGCACTGCTCGAGTTCCATCGGCAGTGGTACGGGGAAGATGGGATGACGACGCCGGTTGGCGCCGCGCGATAATCTTGCGGAATGCCGGATGACGATTTCCTTCAACTGGAATCAGTGCGCCTGTCCGCAGATGGCGCTGCCGAGATGGACGGCAAACGCCGCATCATCTTCGTGCCGCGCGCGGAGATCGAGCGCCTCGAGCTGAGACACGGCTCCGGCTCCGAGCGACCGATCGTCACGACGATCCTCGGCCTCGCACTCCTCGTGCTGTCAGGCGTCCCGATCTGGATGTTCATGAACGCCCTGCGCGGGAACGGCACGTTCGAGATCAAGTTCATGACCGCGTTCGCGTTCATCATCCCCGCGCTCTGGCTCCTCGATCTGAGCTTGCGCCGGCGCTGGATGATCGTGGTGCACGCGCGCAAGGACAGGCGCAAGCTGGTTTTTCACAAGACGAACGATCGCGCGGAGATCGAGAAGTTCTTTTCGGACGCGCGATCGCGGTTTGGGTACGGCGGCTGATCTACACTGGCGGCATGCCCGACAATCCGGCGCGCTTTTCCCAACGTGCGCTCGACGTTCGCCGTCGCGATCGGCGGATCCGGATCCTGGTCATCCTGCTCTGGTCCGCGGCAGCCTGCCTGCCGCTCATCCACTTCAGCCCGAGCGAGTTCGTCGTCCTTGCCGTGATCGGCATTCCGATGTTCGGCTGGGCCATTCCGCCCTTGATCTTCGCGTTCCTGCTGACCATCGCGAGGCCGAAGCCGGTCTGTCTTTTTCTGCGCCGCTTCGGCCCCCACGAACATACCGAGGCGGTGCGCGACGCGTTCCGGCGCGAGCTCGGGAAACGGTACCGGCTCGTGACGCTCGACGACTCCGTGTTCGTTCCCTTGAGGCTGCCGGCGAGGGAGACGGCGCTCAGCGGGACGGCGTTCGCCATGACGCTGCTGGCCTCGGTCGGCCTGTTTGCGGCGACACTCATTTACTTCGCGATGCAATTCCAGCCGACGATCACCGGCTGGTCCGGCCTGGTCATGGTGCAGGGGATGCTGATGTTCGGGGCGCCGGCCCTGATGTTGACCGCCTGGGTTTGCGGGGTCTCCATCGCCTTCTTCGTCGTGCACACGATCAGGACTTCGCGCCGTTCGCGGGCCGTGGTGCGCGAAACGGACGACATCGCCCGCCTCGCGTCCCACGTAGCCCGTCTGCGCAAACGTACGCGGCGATCGCTTCTGGCGGCGCCGCGCAGCGTCGTCGTCACGGTCCGTGATTCGCTATGGCAGCCCACGGTCGACTCCCTGATCGGCGGGAGCGACGCCGTGATCATCGATACCACCGAGATGACCGAGAACATTCGATGGGAGATCGAGCGGGTCGAAGCGCAATCACCGGAGAAACTGGTTCGCATCGCCTGCCGGCAATCGTCAGACGCCGGATTCGCGTACGAAATCCCGCGCAGCCCCGCCGATCGCAAGACGCTGGCTCGGAATCTCGACGCGGTGCTCGCCAACGCCGCCGTGGCCGGCCACACCACGTCGCCGAGAACGCGCGTGACGTTCCGCGATGTGGCGCGCTTCGTTTTCGCCTACGGCAGCGCCACCGTGATCGCCACCATCCTCGTGCAGTTCGCCTGGAAGGCTTTTTTCGTATGGTTGAAGACGCTCCCTTGAGCGCTTACAACAATCCTTCCGCTTCCAGCTCCGCCATCAGCGTCAGCGAGTCGTGGTACTGAAACGACCGGATCCCGATATTCAGCGCGGCCTGCACGTTCTCATTCAGATCGTCGATGAACACCACCTGCTGCGGCAGCGCGGCGATGACTTCGAGCGCGCGGTGGAACATCTCGGGATCGGGCTTCGCGGTGCGGAAGCGGTGCGAAAAGATGAAGCGGTCGTCTTTCTCGAACAGGCCCGCGAAACGTTTCGGGATGACCTCCGCGTGCACCTCGTTCGAGTTCGACAGAAAGGCCACGCGATAACGCGCCCGGACGCGCTCCAGCACATCCTCGATGCCCGGCATCGTTCCGTCGAAGAAGTCGCTCCACACCTTGTGAAAGTCGCGGATCGAGTCGCGGTAGCCGGTATGGATGCAGATGAATTCGTAGAAATCCCAGAACGTCACGGCGCCGCGCTCCATGTCGCGATAGCCGCCCGGCTCCTCGAGGATCTTCACCAGCTCGTCGCGCTTGACCGACGACGCGCGGCAGATGTTCTCCAGCACCCGCTCGTACGCGAGCTTGATCACGGTGTTGCCGAGGTCGAAGAGGAACCAGGTGACGGACATTACATTCGGAATACGCCGACGCGCGGCGCTTCGATCGGCGCGTTGTAGGCGATCGAAAGTCCGAGTCCAAGATACGTCCGCGTCTCGGCGGGATCGATCACGCCGTCGTCCCACAAGCGCGCGGTGGAGTAGTACGGACTCCCTTCCGTCTCGTACTTCGCCAGCACCGGATCGGCGATGGCGCGCTCGTCTTCCGCGCTCAGCTCTTTTCCGTCGCGCGCCAGCTGATCGCGCTTCACGGTCGTGAGGACGCCTGCCGCCTGCTCCCCTCCCATCACGCTGATGCGCGCGTTCGGCCACATCCAGAGGAAGCGCGGCGAGTACGCGCGGCCGCACATGCCGTAATTTCCCGCGCCGAACGAGCCGCCGATGATCACGGTGAACTTCGGCACGCTCGCATTGGCCACGGCGTGCACCATCTTCGCGCCGTCTTTCGCGATGCCGCCGCGCTCGTACTGCTTGCCGACCATGAAGCCGGTGATGTTCTGCAGGAACACGAGCGGAATCCGCCGCTGATTGCAAAGCTCGATGAAGTGCGTCGCCTTCA